>Ga0208492_1000133_pt1 | contig 77354 bp, 62 predicted proteins | sample Subbioar_CSW14AB_FD_184820 | JGI IMG/M metagenome (GOLD analysis project Ga0208492, IMG submission 184820) | Serpentinite rock and fluid subsurface biosphere microbial communities from McLaughlin Reserve, California, USA - CR12Mar_CSW14AB (SPAdes) | ecosystem: Environmental > Terrestrial > Deep... | reverse complement strand
TGGGACGGGGGAAGGCGGCCGCGCTGCTGGGCGCGGCGGTGGTGTTCGGGGCGGGGCTGTGGCTGAGCCATTCGAAAGGTGGGATGGCGGCGGGGGCGATGGGGCTGGGGTTGCTGGGCGTGCTGTGGGTGGTGTCGCGGACGAAGTGGCGAGTGTCGTGGAGGGTGGCGGGGTGTGTCGCGGTGCTCCTGCCGTTCGCGGCGCTTGTGGCGGTGATGGTGCGCGGCGCGGTGGGCGAGCGGCTGTCGGAGTTGTCGCTGTACTTCCGCTGGTTCTACTTGCAGGGGGCGGCGCGGATCGCGGCGGAGTCGCCCCTGCTTGGCGTGGGGCCCGACGGGTTCAAGGACGCGTACATGCGGATGAAGCCGGCGATCTCGCCGGAGGATGTCTCGAGCCCGCACTCGTGGTTCGTGGACCTGATCGCGACCTTGGGAGTTGGCGGGTGGGCGTGGGGCGTGTGGCTGCTGACGGCGATGTACCGGGGCGGGCGGGCGGTGGCGTTCACCGCGGACGCGAAGGCTGAGGAAGCGGAGGAGTTTGCGGGGTCGTTGCGGGATGAGGTGCGGGGGCTGTTGGTTTTGTTTGGGCTGGTGACGGCGGCGGGGGCGCTGTTTGAGCACCGGATTGCGGTAGTTGATGGGACGATCCTGCGGGTGGTGAGTCTCGTAGGGGCGGTTGCGGTGGGTGGGGTGGTGTGTGGGGCTTTGCGGGGTGAGGGGAAAAAGGCACATAGCGACGAGGACATGGCCATGGCACGCAGAGGCGTCATGGCGCCCGTGATCGCGGCGGTAGTTGCGGTCGTGACGCATTGCCAGATCGAGATGACGGGGATCACCGCAGGGGCGGGGCTGTGGGTGCTGCTGCTGGTAGCGATGGGCGCGGGGGCTGGGATGCGCGGCGTGGCGGCGCGGCGGGCGAGCAGCGGGACGTTGCGTGGGCGGATCGGGCCGGCGGCGCTGGTGTGCGCGAGCGTGATCCCGATCGTTGTGGTTGCGAAGCTGGTGCGGTGGGAACTGCACATTCGGGAGGCGACGCGGATTGTCGCGCCGGTGCCGGAGTTTGCGGACCGGATCGCGGCGATCGCGGAGGGGCGGGATTACAAGGGTGACTCGCTCAGGCTCGTGGCGAGGGAGATGTCGATCGTGCTGGGGCAGGCGGTGCCGGACACGCTGCGGGGGGTGGAGGCGGGGTTGTCGCAGCTGCGCGGGCGGGCGATTGAGTTGGCGGAAGCAGAGTTGATGAGGGCGCGGGATGCGGGGCCGCGGGACTTTCAGACGGCGCGGGCGGCGAGCCGGCTGGGGCTGATCATCGCGCTGAACCAGTCGCGGCCGGAGCTTCGGCGGGTGAGCGCCCGGGAGGCGGAGGGCGTGGTGCTGTCGCACATGAAGGCGACCGGCGAAAGTGTCTCGGGCTGGGCGTGGCTGGGGACGATGCGGCGGTCGGTGTTTGACGGGACGAAGGACGTGGTGGACGGGCGGGGGGCGGTGGAGGCGTTTGGGAAGGCCGCGGCGCTGGCGCCGTATGAGCCGCTGTATCGGGTCGAGGCGGCGCGGCTGGAGGCGGCGATGGGGAATGGGGCGGAGGCGGCGCGGTGGGCGGGGGAGGCGCTGCGGCTGAGTGAACAAATGAGGCTGGACCCGGTGCGGCAGCTGGCGGGCAAGGAGTTGGAAGAGGTGCGGGGGTTGGCTGGGGGTCTGTAGGCAGGGATTGGGCTGAATCAGGTCGGGTTGGAGGAAGGCATCGAGGCGGGGGGCGTCAAGGCATCGAGGGGGGCATCTCCCCTGCACCGGGCGGGGGTCAACCTTGATTCGGCCCCACCGGGGGTTACTATTCCGTTCCCCCCCGGACCGGCCTTAAGGCGTGCTCAAAGGGCTTGTTGCAAGCCTCTGACGCCCGGCAGTTTGAGGGTTGCGGAGTTGGCGGACACAGCACATGGACGAGGAAGAAGAGATCGAACCCACCTTCTGAGAGCGGCCGGCCTTCGGGTCGGCGCCCGTGCTGTTCTGCCCAGAGATTCGAAGAACAAATCAGTGTGACCGGCGGGGCCGATTGGCCTCGACGGCTGTCAAAGACAACCCCCCCTTACGACCCGCGGCCCCGTGCAAGGGACCGGGGGTCCAGTTATCGGAAAGCAGCGATCATGGCGACTGACCTGTCCAAAATCCGCAACATCGGCATCTGCGCTCACATCGACGCGGGCAAGACGACCGTGTCCGAGCGAATCCTGTACTACACGGGCAAGAACTACAAGATCGGCGAGGTACACGAGGGCACGGCCACGATGGACTTCCTGCAGGACGAGCAGGAGCGTGGCATCACGATCCAGTCGGCCGCGACGACCTGCCCCTGGACGCACAAGGGCACCGATTACAAGATCAACCTGATCGATACCCCCGGGCACGTGGACTTCACCATCGAGGTGGAGCGGTCGCTGCGCGTCCTCGACGGCGCGTGCGCGGTGTTTGACGGCAAGGAAGGCGTCGAGGCGCAGTCCGAGACGGTGTGGCGTCAGGCGGATCGGTACAAGGTGCCGCGCATGTGCTTCATCAACAAGATGGACAAAATCGGCGCGAACTTCGACTTCTCCTTCGAGACGATCAAGACGCGGCTGGGCGCGAACGGCCTGCCCATCCAGTGCCCCATCGGCACGGGCCATGAGCACAAGGGGCTGATCGACCTGCTGACGATGAAGGCGTTCTACTTCGAGGGCGACAAGGGCGAGACGGTGATCGAGAAGGAGATCCCCGAGGACCTGCTTGAGTACGCGCAGAAGTGGCGGGCGATCATGCTCGAGAAGGCCAGCGAGCTGGACGACGTGCTGATGGGCAAGTTCCTGGAGGGTCAGGAGCCGACGATCGACGAGATCAAGGCCGCGATCCGCAAGGGGACGGTCTCCCGTCAGTGCTACCCGGTGCTGTGCGGCGCCGCGCTGCGGAACATCGGCGTGCAGATGCTGCTGGACGCGGTCATTGATTACCTCCCCAGCCCGCACGAGAAGCCCCCGGTGGAGGGGTCGGACCCGCGGGACAAGGAAGTGAAGATGACCCGCCCCCACAACTCCGATGCGCCGTTCTCGGCGCTGGTGTTCAAGGTGGTCAACGATCAGCACGGCGACCTAACGTACATCCGCGTGTACTCGGGCACGCTGACCAAGGGCACGCGCCTCCTGAACCCCGGCAACGGGAAGAAGGAGAACGCGTCACGCATCTTCGAGATGCATGCGAACAACCGCATCCCGCTGGAAGAGGTCACGGCCGGCAATATCGTCGCGGTCGTCGGTATCAAGGACAGCTACACGGGTGACACCCTGTGCGATGCTGATGACCCGATCATGCTCGAGCGGATGTTCTTCCCCGAGCCCGTGATCAGCATGTCCATCGAGCCCAAGACCTCGGACGACAAGCGTCGTCTGTCGGAGGCGCTGGGTGTCATTCGGCGCGAGGACCCGTCTTTCCGCTCCAACTTCGACGAAGAGACCGGGCAGACCATCATTTCGGGCATGGGCGAGCTGCACCTGGACATCATCCGGACCAAGCTCGTGCGCGACATGAAGATCAACGTTGCGGTGGGCAAGCCGCGGGTGTCGTACCGCGAGACTATCACTCGGAAGGCCGAGTACGTGCGCGGTCTGTTCAAGAAGCAGACGGGCGGCCGCGGTCAGTTCGGCGACGTGATCATCCACATGGAGCCGTACACGGCCGAGCAGGCCAAGGCGGACGAGGTGGACTTCGAGGACAACGTCACGGTGATCAGCGACATCGTGGGCGGGTCGATCCCGAAGGAGTTCATCAAGCCCGCGATGGAAGGCTGCCGCTCGACGATCACGACGGGCGTGAAGTTCGGCTACCCGATGATCAACGTCAAGGTGACGGTGGTTGACGGGTCGTACCACGCGGTTGACTCTTCGCAGGTGGCGTTCGAGCAGGCGGGACGGCTCGCGGTGCTCGAGGCGACCGAGAAGTGCGGCCCGGCCTTGCTGGAGCCGATCATGAAGGTCGTGGTAACGGTGCCCAATGATTACCTGGGCAACGTGACGGCCGACATGAACAGCCGTCGCGGCATGATCATCGACACGGACGACCGTGGCGTGGTGAAGCTGGTCACGTGCGAAGTGCCGCTGTCGGAGATGTTCGGGTACACGACGTCTCTGCGTGGTATGTCGCAGGGTCGGGCGAGCTCGACGATGGAGTTCCTCGAGTACCGCCAGATGCCCAAGAGCATGATGGACGCGGTGCTGGCGGAGGCGGCGGGCGAGAAGGCGAAGAAGTAAGACTTCTCGCGAACAAGTGATCCAAGGGCTCGGACGCAGGTCCGGGCCCTTTTTCATTTGCATGTTCAGGCCGCGTGGTGGATGGGGCTGCTCTCGTCCTGCTTGTCGCAGGCGGTGATCGTGAAGGGGTCCTTGTGGGCCTTGCGGCGGATCCAGTTGAGGAACTTGAGGATCTTCTCGCGGCAGACGAGCCAGTGGACGAGCCGCTGCTTGCCGGGGATGTCGGCGAGGATGAGGCCGAAGACGACGACGAGGAGGCCCTGGCCGGGGAGGACCAGCATGACGAGGCCGGCGATGATCAGGAGGCCCGCGACGAGGTTCTTGATGATCTTGTAGGTCATGCGCACGGCGCGGTTGCTGCCGTCGGAATCGAAGATCTTGGCGAGCGGGCCCTTGCGGTCCATGCTCTCGAAGTAGTCGGCGGGGAGGCGGATGATGATGAAGGGGACCAGGATGAGCGACGCGAGGGCGAGCACGATGGAGGCGATTGTGGCGCCGTAGAGGAACCCCTTGGGAATGGCGTCGAGCATGCAGGATGGTGCGCCGGGGCGGGAGAGAGGGGAATGAGAGCCGGGTGATGTGTGCTGCGGGTCTACCATGGCGCATGGCACGGATGAGCCCACTTTTCACGGTCCAGGAGCAGGCGGGTGCGGTGTTTTTGCCCTACGCGGGGGCGGGTGAGGGCTCGGAGGGTCCCGGGCCGGTGCGGGTGGTGGGGACGTTTGGCGAGTTGGAGCTGGAGTACGCGGCGATCCGCAAGCACGCAACGGTGTTTGATTGGCCGCACCGCGGGGTGCTGGAGTTGACGGGAGCGGACCGCGTTGACTTCCTGAACCGGATGTTGACGCAGGAGCTCAAGGGGATTGGGGAGGGGGCGGTGCGGCGGAGCTTCTGGCTGAACCGCAAGGGGCGGGTGGACGCGGATCTGCGGGTGGTGAGCTTGCCGGGGCGGGTGCTGCTGGAGATGGATGTGCACGTGGTGGAGGGGGCCGCGAAGAGCCTGGGGGCGTTTGTGATCACCGAGGATGTGGTGATTGCGGATGTGACGGAAGGGGTGCATCGGCTGGCGGTGCATGGGCCGACGGCGGGGGCGTTGATGGAGGCGGCGTGCGGAGTTGCGCCCCCACTGCTGGATGCGTGCGCGGCGGTGAACATCGCGGGGGTGGAGTGCGTGGTGTGGCGGGAGGATTCGGCGGGGGAGAGCGGGTTTGATCTGGTGGTGCCGGTCGGCAGTGTGGCCGCGGTGTACCAGCGGTTGATTGAACTGGGGCATGATGCGCAGCACGGGGCGGCGGTGCTGCGAGGTGGCGGCGCGGGGACGTTGGCGGAGCGGGTGCGGCTGCGGCCGGCGGGGTGGCACGCGTACAACATGGCGCGGATCGAGGCGGGGACGGCGTGGTTCAATATCGACTTCGGGCCGCACTCGCTGCCGGTGGAGACGGGGGTGATCGGCGATCGGGTGAGCTTCAAGAAGGGGTGCTACTTGGGGCAGGAAGTTGTCGCGCGGATGCACGCGCGGGGGGCGGGCAAGCAGTGGCTTGTGGGGGTGAAGTTTGACGGGGTGGAGACGCCGGAGGACTTCCCGTTCCAGCCTGTCGAGGGGGCGGCGATCTTCCCCGTGGTGGATGGCGTGCGTGGGGAAGAGGCGGTTGGGGCGGTGACGAGTTCGACCATCAGCCCCATGCTGGGGTCGGCGTGCGTGTGCTTTGCGCAGGTGCGGAGTTCGCACACGGGGGCGGGGACGATGGTGGCTGCGGTGGTGGATGGGCGGGAGGTGAGGGGGGTGGTGCAGGGGTTGCGGTTCTACCCGCGGGCCTGAGGCGCGAGTGGATAGGACCTAACGGCCCGCTTGAATCACGCGCTGGAGCTGCTGGGGAAGTGCGTCGAAGTGGGTCTCTGTGAGCGGTTCGACGTCTTCGATCACTTCTGCGAACTCGTCTTCTGCCGTCGCGTCGATATCGACGAGCCGCACGCGTTCGCCCGTGGTGATGGCACGGATAGTCTCGCCGAAGCACTGTTCGATTACGATCGACTGACGGAGATCCCGGCCCGTCTGGTGATCGTCCTCGAGGAACAGGTCGTCAACCTCAGGTCCCGTGATCAGCACGAAGCGCCCGTCGGGTTGCTCGATGAGCAGGGGCGGCGTGCAGTCCTCATCGCCGAGGCCGAACGTCCAGGCTTTCACTGCGTCGATGTGGAACCGCTCGACCTGGGTTGCGGTGAGGTTGCGGGCCGGCCGCAAGAGCCTTGGGGACCGTCGGAGGGCTTTAGACCATATTTTCAGGCCCCAGAAGGCGAAGGCGGCACCGATGACGGCGACGATCAGCGAGATGATAAGGATGACCACGCGGCCCGCCGGGGTCTGATAGTGGAGGGTCGCGATACCAAGGCACCGAGGCCGGCGAGGGTCGCCCCGGGCAGAAAGCCGATCGCGCCGAAAAGGGACGAAGAAACCACGGATTCGGGCGGCTCGAAGACGGGGGCTTCGAGCTCAGCCCGCTCGGCGGGGGTTAGCGGACGGACGGTCCTCTGCATGAGGGGCAGAATACCGACTGGGGTGTGGGGGGCCAGGGGCTCCTAAACTCAGGGTTCATGCGCTCCAGGAATGTTTACATCGAGACGTTTGGTTGCCAGATGAACGAGCTGGATTCGGAGCTGGTCTCCGGGCAGCTGCGGGCGCTGGGGTACCGGTTTGTCCCCGAGCCCGAGAGCGCGGATGTGGTGCTGTACAACACGTGCTCGGTGCGGGAGCATGCGGAGCAGAAGGTGTGGTCGCGGCTGGGGGAGCTGGCGGTGCGGAAGCGGACGGAGCCGGCGCTGGTGGTGGGTGTGCTGGGGTGTTTGGCGGAGCGGGATGGTGAGGCGCTCGTCAAGCGCATGCCGGTGGTGGACATTCTGTGCGGGCCGGGGGAGCTGGATAAGTTGCCGGGGCTGCTGGATAACGCGGTGAGAACTCGCGAGAGCCTTGTTGCGGATGCGGCTGGTCGTGGCAGCGATGCATCGATGCAGCGATACAGCGATGCAAAGGGGCCCGACGCGATCTCGGCGCGGCAGATTGCGTTGCAGGGGTCGACGTCGCGGCGGAGCGGGACTCTGGCGGCGGCGGGGGATTCGCTGGAGTTGCTGGACCTGTCGCGGTCTGTATCGCCTGTCGATGAGCATGACGCGGCGAAGCGGTCGGCGTATGTGCGCATTACGCGGGGGTGCAATAAGTTCTGCACGTACTGCGTGGTGCCGTTTACACGCGGGGCGGAGGTGCATCGGCCGCCGCAGCACATCATCGACGAGTGCAAGCGGCTGGCGGACGCGGGGGTGATCGAGGTCACGCTGCTGGGGCAGACGGTGAACCACTACCGGTTCGAGCACGGGGCGGCGGTGACGGTGGGCGGGTTGGTGCAGCCGCAGAAGGGGCGAACGTACGCGGGGGGGCACTCGCGCGATCCGTTCGCGGGGGCGAACACGACGACGTTCGCGGACCTGCTCGCGCGGATCCATGACGAGGTGCCGGGGATCCGGCGGCTGCGGTTTGTGACGAGCTACCCGCGGGACTTTGGGAATGACGTGCTGGAAGTGATGCGGGAGAAGCCGCGGATCTGCCGGTACCTGCACGTGCCGGGGCAGAGCGGGAGCGACCGGATTCTCAAGCTGATGAATCGCGGCTACTCCGTGGGCGAGTATGTCGAGTTCGTGGACCGGGCGCGGAGTTACTTGCACCAGCCGGAGATTGGGCGACCGCTGACGCTGAGCGGGGACTTCATCATCGGGTTCCCGACGGAGACCGACGAGGACTTCGAGGGGACGGTGGCGCTGGTGAAGCGGGCGCGGTACAAGAACGCGTTCATCTTCAAGTACTCGCCGCGGCCTGGGACGGTGGCGATTGATAAGTTCCCGGACGATGTGCCGGAGAGCGTGAAGCGGGAGCGGAACGGGCGGCTGCTGGCGCTGCAGAGCGAGATTAGCGAGGAGATCGGGCGCGAGCAGGTTGGGGAGACGCTCGAGGTGTTTGTGGAGGGGTTGAGCCCGCGGGAGCGGAAGAAGAGGAAGCGGGCGGCGCAGGTCCCCCACTCTTCGCACGGGGCGGGGGTTTCGCTCACGATCAATGGCGTGGTGAAGGATGAGGACGCGGACTCCTGCTGCGCAGTGAGTGTGGCGGAGGAGGTGGTGGAGGTTGGGGCGCCGCAGCTTCGAGGGCGGACGGATGGGGACTTGATCGTGCTGTTCGACGTGCCGGAGGGGCGTGGGGCGGAGTCGATGGTTGGAGAGATGGTGAAGGTGCGGATTACGGCGGCGAGTGGGTTGTCGTGCTTTGGGGTAGTGGTCAGCCAGTAGCGCAGGGAGCACTGTCTTCCGGAACCGGTCAACCGAATGGCTGTCGGTTGTCGATGCGCTCAACTATGCACCTCGCGAGAAACCGGTAGACGTCTGTGGGTGGAGAGTCGGCGGGGATGTACTGAACTCGCTTGACCGAGTAACTCGTTCCCCTGTCCTTGTTTGCCTCCTCGACGCCGGCCAGTGCAGCGTCTCGAACCTGAGCCTCTGGAAGGCCTCCGGTTTCGGGACCATCAGGTGATTGCAGCTTGTCCACAACTACATCGCTCGACACTGAGTGATCATGGAACTCAAGGCCCAGCAGGTTGTGTGCAGGGCCGGTGATGCGTGCAACTCTGTAGAGGCTGCCAACGCGACTGAACATCATGGAGGATCATCCTTGCGGTGAAGACACGACCGTCAGAGCACGGTCGTGGCACGGTACAGACGTGTTGTGTACTTCATCGAGACGAGACCTTGGGCGTTCGTGTGCTTTGCGTGCGCGGTGGTGAGGTCCGCGATCATCGCGTTGTGCTTGGGGCCGTGCTTTGGGGCGTAGGACGCGCTAAGCGCGCGGCCGATGAGGGCTTCGAGGGTCAGGGGCTGCTCGGAGGGGAAGAGTTTGAGCGTGGCCGCGTGGAAGAGCGGGGTGTGGAAGATGACGTTGCCGCACGCGCTGCGGTCCTGGGCGGCGGGGTGGTTGTCGCTGGCGCGGGTGATGGCGGTGCTGTAGGCGGCGGTGAGGGGGTCTGAGTTGTCGCGGTCGTTCCAGAGGAGGCAGAGCACTCCCTGCGGGCGGAGGATGCGGTGGAACTCGGCGAGGGCTTTGTCGGCGTTGAACCAGTGGAAGGCCTGTGCACAGACGATGAGGTTAACGGAGGCATCGTCGAGGTTAGTGTGTTCGGCGGTGCCGTCGTGCCAGGTGACGAGTGGGTGCGGCTCGGCGGAGTCGCGCATGCCCTGGTTGGGCTCGATGGCGAGGACCGGGAGGCCGCGGTCGGCGAGGAGGCGGGAGGAGATGCCAGTGCCGGCACCGATGTCAGCTGCACGAAGACACCGAGATGAAGACATCTCGGTGGCACGGGTTGACTCGAATCCACGGGTGATCGCGTCGATGGCCGCGGGCGGGTAGGTGGGGCGGTAGAGGGCGTAGTCGCGGGCGCGATCGGAGAAACGCTGGGTGGGGTTGAGCGCGTGCAGGGGCTGGGGGTCGGTCACGTCTCGTCCTCGAAGCGTTCGCTGGCGCGGCGTTTGGCTGCGAGGAGGCCGGACTCCTGGGGCTTGGTGCTGGGAGAGTTCGTGGATTTCGGTGTGGCGGTAGGCGAATCGTCGGCCACTTGCGTGTGTACCGCGAGGCGCTGGGCGCGGCGGCGGTCGCGGGCGGCGGCGGCGAGGTCGCGGGCGTCCGCGTCGGAGAGGGCGATGCCGGGTGTGGACTGTTCCACGTCGAGGCGAGACTTGAGGCTGGAGACGGTGCGCTCGGCGGAGTTGGCGCGGGCCAGATCGAGCTGCGCGTCGGAGGCGAGTTCGGGGCGGAAGCGCTTGCTGAACCAGCGGTCCCAGGCGACGCGGCGGGTGCCAACATCCACGAGGAACACGGCGAGGGACCAGATGAGCAGGGTGCGCCAGATCGGGGTGACGGCCTCGCGGGGCTTGTTCTGGCCGCGGTCGAAGAGGTCGGCGGAGTCGGCGGAAGCGAGTTCGATGACGCGGCCGCCACTCCGGGCGGCGATCGCGGTCAGGAGCTCGTCGTTGGATCGGCGGGCGCGGAACTCGCTGCCCTCCTGCACGGTCGAGCCGACGATGACGGGCGAGAGGCGGCGCTCGACCGAGCCCTCGCGGGCGAGGGGCTTGATGAGGGCGACGTAGCTGCCGGTCTCGGGCGCGGGGAGGTCGGCCTCGTAGAGGCCGGGACCGGTCTGGGTGAGGCGGATCTGGCGCGAGAGGCCTGACGGTGAGTAGACGGTGGCGGGGACTTCGAGGCGCTCCATGGGGCGGCCGGTCTCGTCGTTGGCTTCGAGGCGGAGGCGGAGGGTTTCGCCGTCGGAGCGGGTGGTCGCCTGAAAGTTGCGCGAGGTGGGCGGGCGCGAGGATTGGCGGACGACCTGCGTCCACATCTTTTCGTAGCCGTCCCACGGCAGCCAGGGTGTTGCCCACTTGGAGGTGTCGGAGGTGAAGGCGACCACCTGGCCCAGGCCCACCTGCCAGTGGGCGAGCACGGGCTCGTTGGTGGGGGTCATGATGGCGTTGACGATGGTGGGCTCGGGGCGGGGCTGGGTGAGGGTGAGGCCGTTGAGCTGCGGCGGGGTGTCCAGCCCCGCGACCATGGGCGAGCCGGTGGGGAGGATGATGGGGTCAAAGGGGGATTCGCGGATGAGCGGAGCGCGGACGAGGCGCACGGCCTTCAAGAAGATGCGGGGGAGCTGGCTGGCGTTGACGGCGTGGTAGAAGACGCCGTCGCCGCGGTCGGCCATGACGGTCATGGTGCGGATGTCGGCGTCGTCGCCAACGGCGATGGTGGAGAGGCGGATGCCGTCGGCCTTGAACTGGTCGGCGACGCCGGCGGCGAGCTCGGTGCCGCGCGACTTGCCGTCTGTCAGGAGGACGACGTGCTTGACCTTGGCCGTGGAGTTCTTGAGCTGTGAGCGGGCGAGCTCCAGGCCGGGGATCATGTTGGTGCCGCCCTTAGAGGAGATGGATTCGATCTCGCGGGTCAGCTCGTCGGTTTTGTTGTTGGGCTGGAGGGGCCAGAGGAGCGTGGCATCGCTGTTGAAGGTGATGACGCTCACCAGGTCACGGCGGTCGAGCGTTCGGACGGCGAGCGCGGCGGACTCGTTGGCGATCTGCTGCTGGGACTTGGTGGTGCCGAGCACGAAGCGGCCCATCGAGCCGGAGTTATCGAGCACGAAGGCGATGGCGATTTCGGGCGTGATGAGCTTGTCGGGGATGTCGAGGCTGACGGGAAGGATGGGCTCGAGGGCGGAGCCCTTCCAGCCGCCGGCGCCGAAAGACGCGGGGCCGCCGATCATGACGAGGCCGCCGCCGAGGTCGCGGACGTAGGCGACGAGGGTGTCTTGGGTAGCGACGGGGACGAGCTCGGCGGGGACGTTCTGGAGGAGGACGACGTCGTACTCCTGGAGGGAGAGCAGGTCCTGGGGGATGCCTTCGGGGGCGGCGAGGATGACCTCGAGGCCGCCGTGGCGGAGGGCGGTGGCGAGGGTCTCGGCGGAGCCGACACTGCCGCTCGCGGCGGAGCCATCGACGATCAGGACCGAGCCCTTGCCGGGGGTGATGGTGAAAGCTTCGGCGCGGTTGTTCTCGACGGTGGTATCGCCGGAGAGGTACGTGCCGCCGGCGGGCGTGGCGATGACGTCGGGCTCGAAGACGGCGCGGAAGCGGTGGACGCGGCCGGAATCGAGCAGCACCTGCATGACTTCGATGTTGGGGCCGGGCTTGAGCTCGATGCGGCGGCCGTTGCCGGGGGCGGGGCCGTTGAGGTCGATGGGGGTGTTCTCGCGGAGGAGTTGGAGCGTGCCGCGGGAGGGCTTGGTTGCGGAGAGGACGACGCGGACGTTGACGGTGGCTCCGGCGGCGGCGGTGGGCGGGGCGTCGACGGAATCGACGGCGACTTCGTCGGTGAGCTTGAAGCGGAGGGGGACGACGTCGATGGGGACGGAGGCGCCGAGGGCGGCGAGGGCGGGGGCGGAGACTTCCGCGGCGGCGGCGAGGGCGTCGCCGGTGGTCTGGTTGCCGTCGGAGATAAGCAGGAGACGGCCCGCGGCGTCGGGGGGAATGAGGGAGCGGCCCAGGCGGATCGCGTCGGCGATATTGGTGCCTTCGGCGAGTGTGATGTCGAGGTCGGGGTCGAGGGACTTGCCGGTGGTGGGCACGGCGACGGAGGCGGCGCGGCCGTCGAAGGCGACGATGCCGACGAGGTCGTCGGGGCCGCGGAGGGTGGTGGAGCGGCTGAGGAACTCGCGGGCGGCGGCGATGGCGGAGAGGCGGCGGGATTGGTCGTCGGCGACGGTGAGGTCGGTGGCGTAGCGGCGGACGGAGCCGGAGACATCGACGAGGGCGACGACGGCGAGGCGGTCGGTCTTACGGACCCAGGCCATGCCCGCGAGCATCGCGGCGAGCATGGAGTAGAGCGCGAGGCGGGCGAAGAGCGCCGAGGCTCGGCGCGAGGGGCTCATGGAGGAGAACCAGAGCATGCCGGCGAGCGCGGCGGGCACCAGGGCCAGCAAGAGCCAGAACCAGACGGGTTGCTCGAAGCGGAGGTTCATTGGGGCTGGCGAGGCGGCTTACCGCGGGGCGACGTCGGGGGCGTCGGGGAGGGGTTGAGGTGTGGCGGCGGGAGCGCGGGTGGAGGCGGCGTCGGCGCGGTCGACGTAGCGACGGAAGACGCGGCGGACGAGGTCGGAGTACTGGTTGGAAACGTTCTGTTGCTCGATGGCTCGCTCGACGCCGGAGGCGGCTTCGCGGATGCCCTCGGAGAGAGTTGCGGTGGAGGTGCCGGGGGCTCTTGGGGTGGAGTCTTTGCTGAAGTAGTCGGCGATGACGCGCTCGCCTTTGCCCGGCTCGGTGCGGGGGCGCACATCGACGGGGGTTGCCGGCGTGGGTGACTGCTGCATGGCTTGGCGGGGGTTGCGGGAGGGTGAGCCGTTGGGGTTAGTGGGCGAACCGGAGGGGTTGTTGGCGGAGCTCGGGGAGCCGGGACTTGGCCTTCCGGAAGGTTGGGAGTTGGGTTGGCCCGGTTGATTGGGTTGGTTGGTTGGGTTGTTGTTGGCGGAGCGTGAGTCGGAGTTGTCGGTGGGGTTGGGCCGGTTGTCAGTCGAGTTGCTGTCGGGGTTGCTCTTGGACGCGTTTTGGGCGGCGGGGTCGGGTTGGCTCGCGTCGCTCGGCTTGTTGTCGGAAGCTCGCGGCTGGCTGTTACGGTCCGCAGCGTTGGGCTGTGCGGTGTCCTTGAGAGAGTTGTCGGCCGTGCGCTGGTCCTGAGTTGGGTCGCTTGGATTCGAGTCGTTCGGAGTCGGGGGACGCTGGTCGGGGTTGCCGTCTTGGCCGCTTTGCTGCTCGGCGAGTTCGCGGGCGAGCTTTTCGAGCTCTTCGCGTTCCTTGGGCGAGGCCTTGCTCAGGAGGTCCTGGGCGCGCTTGGCGAGCTTCTCGGCCTGCTCGCGGGTCATCTTGGGCTGCTGGCCGTCTTTGGCCATCTTCTGCATCTGCTCGGCCATGCGGCGCATGGCTTCGGCGGAGGGGAGCTTGGAGGGGAGGCGGTCGGACTGGGGGGCGTTGGGGTCGGGGGATGAGGATGGGTCAGGGGCGTTGTTGGGCTCGGGGTTGTTGGGGTCGGGGGTGGGCTGAGGATTGGGTTTGTTCTCAGGCGGTGTGTTGTTGGTAGCGCCTGGCGTGGGCGCGGGCTTGGCACCGGGCTCCGGTTTGGCGCCGGGTTGCTGCTGACTTTGATTTGGAGGGCCGGGCTGGGCAGTGCGCGGAGTCTGATCCTTCGAATCGCCGGGCTGTGGTTGCGGTGAGCCCTTTGGATCGCCTGGCTGCTTGTCCGGGGACTGCTGTGATTGGGGCGACTGCTGCGTTGGATCGGGGCGCTGGTTGGGTGTGGTCTGCGGGCTGCTTGAGTCGGGAGGACCCTTCGATTCGGAAGTAGTAGCGCCGGGCTGTTTCTGAGGCTGGCTGTTGGCCGGCTGGTTTTGCGGTGTGGGGTCGCTCGTGTTCGATGGGATGGGCTTGGCGGGGTCCTGAAGCTGGGGCTTGTCGTTGGGCGTGGGCTGCGTCTTGGGATCGCTGTTCGGCTCGGGCTTTGGGTCGCCGCTTTGAGGGCGGTTGGGGTCAGTTGCTAGTGGTTGGTTGGAGGACTGCGGCGGGGTCTGGGGTGGGGTTGACTGATTCTGAGTTGGCTTGGTTGGGGCAGACTTTGGATCGGGCTGCACCGCGTCCTTGGATGGGGACTGCGCGTCCTTTGGTTGCGGGACGTTGTTCGGCGAGGTCGCGTTCGGCTGCGCGGGATCCTTGGGCGTCGCGGCGTCTTTGGGCTGCGGGTTGGAACTGTCACTCGGCGCGGGCTGCTGGGAGTTCTCTCGCGGAGTTCCGCTCTGGGAAGGCTGGGGCTGTGAGCTTTGCGGCTGCGCTGGAGCGCTCGGTTCGGGCTTGGGGGAGCCGCTCTGCGGTTGTTGTGGCTGGTTCGGCTGGGACTGGCTTGCTTGACGCTGCGCGGGTTGATTTGAAGGCTGCGGCGTGTTCGTTGGGCGCTGCGAAGTTGAGGGGTTGGACTGTTGCTGCTGTTGTTGCGGCTGCTGCGGCTGAGTTGAGTTCGGCTGAGTGTCGGCCGGTTTGTCGGGCGGGGTTACTTCGCGCTGGGGCAGCGGCTGCGGCTGGGAACCCGGGAGGGGTTCGGGCTTGTTGCCGCTCGTGGGGCTTGGCTGCTGCGTCGGTGAGGGTTGCTGCGAGTTGGGGTTGGTTGAGGGTGAGGCTGGGTCTTTCGGCGATGTTTGCGGCTGAGACTGCGGATTGCCCTGAGGCTGCGTTCTGGCGGGGGACTTTTGATCGCCGGTCTTTGGCTGGGTGTTGGGCTGGTTCGGTGTGGGCTGCGAAGACTGCGGAGAGTTGGTGGAACTCTGCGGCGACTTTGCATCGGGAGAGTTCGACGGGTTTGGTTGCGAGGGTTGCGTGGAGGGTTGCTGGGTGCCGTCCTTGGACGACTGCGGAGACTGAGAATCGGGCTTGGCCTGCGGCTGCTGCGATGGGTTGCTAGATGAAGGCGATGGCTGCTGCTTGGAGTCACTCGCTGAGCTCGATGCTTGCGGGTCAGCACTCGGCTGTTGCGGTTGCTGCTTGGGGTCTCGTTGCGGGGGCGTGCCGGGAGGCGTTGTGCGCTCGGGTGACTTCGCACCTTGCGATTGCGCGGAGTTGCCCTGTTGCTGGCCGGAGGTGGGCTGTTGCTGGTTCGCGGTGGGCTGCGCCTGGTCCGCGAGTGTCTGATCGGGCTTGGTCGCGTTTGTGGGCGGTGATTGCGGGTTGTCGGAGGGGGGCTGGGGCGCGGCGGGGTCCGCGGGTTGCGGCGGAGTGGTGTCGGCGGGTTGTGAGGGCGCGGAGGGCTTCACCGCTTCCGCGGCGTCACGGAGGGCCTTGCTGAGTTGCTGCGCAGGGGAGGGTTCTGCGCTTGCACCGTCCGGAGTTGAAGGAGGTGAGGCCGCGTCCGCGGGCTGCGGCGTCTCGTTCGTGGATGACTGGGATGGCTTCTGCGGGTCGGTGATCGGCGTTTCAGTGCTGTCGGGAGTCGTGGGCGCGTTCGGTGCGTCAGCGGGCGGAGTTGACTCGGGACTCGCGGGATCGCTCGTGTTCGCGTTGAAGTCCGGCGGAGTTTTGGTGTCAGCGTTTGCGGGATCGGGTTGTGGCGACCGCTCGGTTTGGTCGAGGGCGTCGGCCATGGCCGCGAGGTCCTGGGCCATCTGCTCGCGCTCTTGCGGCGAGAGGTTCTGGAACTGCTCGCTGAGGCGGACGGCTTCGTCGGCCGCGCCGGACAAGTCGCCGCTGGAGAGGCGATTCGCGAGCTCGGACGCAGCACCCTTGGGGGCGGCGTTTTTCTGGAGCTGCGCGAGCTGCTCCATCAGGCGGTCTTGCCGTTGTTGCTGGTCGTGAGAACGCTGCGTGAGGGCCTCGGCGGCACGTTCGAGGCCGCGGGCGGCGCGGGAGCGGGCCTCGGGCTCGTCGATGGTGCCGCCGGCGAGTTCCTTCTCGAGAGCATCGAGCTGCTCCAGCTCGCGCGCGGCCTTAGGGTCCTGGAGCGCGGCCTCGCGGGATTCCTGGATGACGGTCGAGACTTCCTGGATGGTCTCGGGCTTGACGGGCTTGCGCGTGGCGACGGCCTCGTCGAAGTAGGCGAGGCGCGGAAAGAACACACCGGAGACAACAGCGAGGCTCGCGGCGATCGTCGCGCCGGCCCAGGTCCAGTGCGGACGCAGCACGATCGCGCGGCGCGGGTCGACAGTGCCTGCAAGGGTCTCGGCCTCGGCGAGAGCGAGGTGGGTGAAAACCGGGTCGTTACCGGGGCGTGCGTCGGCGAGTTCGAGCGCGGAACCGAGGCGGTCGCGGAGGTTGAACTTCTCATCGAGCGCGGCCGCGCCGCGGCGGGCGGACCAGGGGCGGTAGAGACCAGAGGCGAGGCCAGCGACGAGACCCGCGCCCGTGGGCACAGCGGCGGCGAGTTCCCATGGAATCGCAAGGCCCGCGGCCTTCACGACCGCGGCGGCGAGCAGGCCGGTCGTTGCACCCGTGAAGAAGCCCCAGCCGCCTCGGGCGACGAGTCGGGCCAGCGTGGCACGGCGTGCGGCGGCCCGAGAAACCCTGAGCGTCGCGGCCGGGGTCGGATGGGTCGGTGTCACGCTGAATGGTACGGTTGAACCGTGTGAGAAGTTGTCAAACTTCGCTCGTTACATGGGGGTGACATCGCGATGCCAGCGGATCAGGCGGGCTTGCGTGGGCTCGCGGAGTAGCGGTCCACGATTCGCTGGCAGGCGGCGAGCGCGGCCGGGCGGTGCTTGGCGACGAGGGTCGGTACCCAGCGGGCGGCGTTCTCGCCGAGGGTGCCGCAGGGGCCCAGGTACGGCTCGACGTCGAGGAGCATGTGTGAGAGCACGGCCATGTCGCCCTCAAAGTCGCCGCGTTCGAACTCGCCGAGTTTGGTGAGGAGGTCGTGGAGTGTGGCGAGGGACTCGAGCAGGCAGGCATCGCCGGAGAGGATGCGCGCGGCGAGGCGGGAGGCCGCGGACGCGTGGTCCGCGTGCTGCATGGCGACGTTCCAGCCGCTGGGCTCCGGGGCGACCATGACTAGAGGATGCCACGGGTGCAGGGGCGATTCAAGTGAAATCGGAGAGACTTAGCGGTTAGCTAACAGTTCTCGCGGTTTGCGACGGCCGAGCGCAAGAACTGCGGGGGCGGCGGCGCCCAACGTAACAATAAAAACGGCGATCCAGCCGGTCAGGACGGGGAGGGGCGGGGGACGGGTGTTGAGTTCGAGGCCGAAAAGGACCTTGTCGAGGTGCTGGGCGCTGGCGACGCCCTGGATGCCCAGGGCTGAGCCGAGGAGGCACGCGGCGAGGGCGATGAGCACGGCCTCGGCGAGGACGAGGCGGACGAGGAGCCCGCGGGGCGCTCCGACGGCGCGGAGAACGCCGAACTCGAACTGACGCGTCTGGATGCCGGCGACGATGATGTTCGCCACGCCGAAGGAGGCGATGATCATCGCGAAGACGGCGACGGAGGAACTGACGAGCAGGGTGCCCTTGATGACCTTAAGGATGTCGGCCTTGATCTTGCGGCCGCTGCCGGCGTCGAGGAGGCCGGAGTCGATGAGGGCCGCGCGGATGCGGGGGATGGCGTCCTCGTCGGAGACGTCCGGCGAGAGGCCGATCTGGAGCATGCTGATCGCTTCGCTGCCGAGTTTTTCTTTGAGGTCTTTGCGGGAGCCGAAGACGGCGTGGATCGCCTGCTCGGTGAAGTCGTCACCGATCGAGAAGAACTTGCTGACAATCTCGAGGCCGGGGCTGGTGACGACCCCCACCACTTCCATGGAGTGCTCGCGGCCGTCGGCGCCCTGCATGTTGAACGAGTCGCCGGCGCCGATCCCTTGAGCCACCTGGAACTCGCGTGCGACGATGACGGCGCCGCCCTCTTCGAGACGCTGCACGGCCCGCTGCTGCGAGGCGGGGTCGGTGGGCTCGATCCAGGTGAGGCGGGTGAGCTTGAAGAAGGGCTGTGGCTCGAAGGCGATGAAGGTGGTCTTGTACTTCTGGAGCGCTTTGACGCCGAAAGCCTGGGTCTCAACGTTGTGGAGGGTGATGGGGACGGTGCCAGTCACGAAGGGAAGAGCATCGAGCTTGGCACGGCTCTGCTCGGTGAGGTTGAGGCCCACGGCGAAGGCGTCGGGGAACTGGAACTTGCCGAGCCAGTCGTTGAGGATCGCGTGGCCCTGAGTCCAGATCGCGACCATGATCGCGAGGCCGGACATCATCGCGCCGGCGGTGAAGCCGTAGCGGTAGGGCGTGGCACGGATGGTGCGGGCAAGGAGTTTGCGGGGCAGGCCCATCACGCGGCGGATCAGGGGCTCGAAGAGGCGGTTGAGCGTGACGAGCACGGGGACGCTCAGCAGGAAGTACCCGATGAACATCAGCGGAAGGCCGACAGTGGCGTAGCTCCAGAACGCGAACTGGCTGTCGCCGGTGGAGAACATCAGGGTGAGCTGCGTGCTGATGCAGGCGAGGCCAGCGATGAAGAGGATGACGATGGCGAGGGGTGGGACGGGCTTGGCTCGGACGCCAAGGCCTTCGAGCGGGGACACGCGCGAGGCCTTCCAGGCGGGGAACGCAGCACCGGCCAGGCCCGCGGCGATCGCACCGAGGGCGGCGACCACGAGGCCGGGGGGCGAGAGGTGGAGGCCTTGAGGGACGTGCTCGCGGGCGGTGTAGATCAGGAGCGCGGCGATGCCGAGGCCGAGAGGCACACCGACGATCGCGCCGGCGGATCCGACGAGGCCGCCGGCAAAGAGCTGGGACCAGGCGAGCTGGGCGCGGGTGGCGCCGATGCAGCGCATGACGGAGAGCTCGCGCTGTCGCTCGGTGACGCCGGTGGACATGCCGGTCATGATGATGAAGGTGGCCGCGAGGAAGGACATCACGGTCGCGACCATGAAGCCCAGGTCCTGGGACTGGACGTTCTGCTCCAGACCGCTGGTGATGCGCTCGGTGGTCTGAACGATCACGCTCTTGCCGAAGTCATCGCGGTGGAGCGTGGCGGTCGCCTCGGGGTCGTGGCCGGGGGCGAGAATCACGTCGATCTGGCTGACGCGGTCCTTGTTTCCGGTCACCTGCTGGAGAGTCTCGAGGGTGGTGAAGGCACGCCAGCGGGGTCCGAAAGGGGGCTCGGCGATGATGCCGACAAGCTTGAACTTTTCGTTCTTGCGGAACAGGCGGACCAGCTCGACCTCGTCGCCGATCTTGAAGGCGTGCTGGGCGTTGAGGGCTTCAGCTTCGGATTGGGTTTCAGCCGTCGCGGGACCGGTCTCGGCGGCCGTTGTGGTGCCCGCGCGGTTCTTGTAGGAGTTGAGGTGGTTGACCAGCGGGCGGTCGAGGGCAATCTCGCCGGGGGCGGTGGGCAGACGGCCCTCGAGGACGCGGATGTCACGGACCTGTGGCTCGAGGACGGGGTCGATGCCGTGGGAAATGGCGGTGCCGACGACGGTGGCTCGCTCACGGACGAAAGTGCCACCGGGCGTCATCGTCCAAAACGGTCGCGCGATGCGCCAGCTGGAGGCTTCCTGGAGAGTGCCAACGACGACCTTGGCGCCGTCCCAGCGGCGGGCTTGATCGATCGCGGTCGCGGGCAGGACTCCCCCACTGCCGGACTTGATGCGGATGTCGCTGCGTCCGACAGTCTCGTTGAGGCGGGCCTCGATGGCGGCGTTGAGGGAGGCCATGGCGCAGGAAACCACGGCGATCAGGGCCGCGGAGAGCGCGACGGCGGCGACGAGGAGGAGCGAGCGGTTACGCCGTGCGAGGAGACTGTTGGTAGCGAGACGCCACGCCGGCCGCATCCAGCCCCTCCGTGAGGATTTCCGAGACTACTTGACCATCGTGGAGGACGAAGATTTTCTCGCAGTTCACGGCCGCGGCGGGCTCGTGGGTGACCATGAGGACGAGCATGGACTGCTCGCGGGCGAGCTCGGCGAGGAGCAGCCAGAGCTTGGCGCTGGTGGCGGAGTCGAGGTTGCCGGTGGGCTCGTCGGCGAAGAGCACGCGAGGGGAGAAGAGGAGCGAGCGGGCGATCGCGACGCGCTGCTGCTCGCCGCCGGAGAGCGCGTCGGGCCGGTGGTCGGCGCGGGAAGCGAGGCCCAGGCGACCCAGCAACTCGGTGCTGCGGGCGCGGAGGTCGGCGGGCGTGCGGCCCGCGAGCATGCCGGGGAGCTCGACGTTCTCGCGTGCGGTGAGGGTGGGGATCAGGTTGAACTGCTGAAACACGATGCCGATCTGCTCGCGGCGGAAGGTGGTGGAATCGCGCTCGGTGAGGGTGTGCAGAGCGCGGCCGGCGACGTGGACCTCGCCCTGGTCGGGCTGGTCGAGCGCGGCGAGCAGGTGGAGCAGCGTGGACTTGCCGCTGCCGGAGTGGCCCATGATTGCGTAGAAGCCGGGGCGGTCGATGGTGAGGTTGACGCCGCGGAGGGCGGGGACGGCGCGGCCGGCGAGCTTGTAGGACTTGTGGACATCAACGCAGCGGATGGCGGGCTCGCCGCCGGCGTGGGCGGGCTGAAGCGTGGCGCGGTGCTCAATCCGTGCGGAGGGCGGCGCGGGCTCGCTCACGGGTGCTGAGCGTCGTACGTCTTGGAGTCCATGAGCTTGGATAAGCCACCCTTGTCGGAGACCTTGACCTTGATGAGCCAGCCCTGGCCGTAGGGGTCGGAGTTGAGGAGGCCGGGGTTGTCGGCGAGAGCGGGGTTGACCTGGACGACTTCGCCGGCGCAGGCGCAGTAGATGTCGCTGGTGGTCTTGACGGATTCAACTTCACCGACGATCTCGCCGGCCTTGAAGTTCGTGCCGGCCTTCTTCATTTCCACGTAGGTGACGTCGGTCAGCGCGTCGACGGCGAACTGGGTCAGGCCCAGGGTGACGGTGTCGCCCTCGAGCTTGTGCCATTCGTGGGAGGAGGAGTACTGACGGTCGGCGGGCGTGGGCATGAAGGGGGTCCTCATACGGCCGTGGTTGCGGCCTTGGGCGGCATGGTAGCCGGGGGCAAACGGGGTTTGCGGGGGCGGTAGAGATGGTTGGTGGACATGTCAATCTGGAGCGTTCGTTGACGCCCCCCCGCCCCCCCGCTAGTCTGCCCGGCCACCAGCCATGCTGGGGCGGGTCAGAAGGGGTCACCTCCAGTCGTATTGGAGGGGGGCTTTGTCCGTCCGCAGCCAACGAGTGCTTATCCACGATGCTTCTCACACTTTCCGCGAGCTGCCTTCGATCCATGCTGACCGCCGGGCGCGGCAAAAAGCCGAAGCTCGATCTCTTGGACCTGCCGTCCTTTGCGCGCGAGACGCTGGGGCTGGCGGGTATGAATCTTTCTACGGACCTGCTGGCCGGGGCGGACCGCTCGCGGCTTGAGGGCGTGCGGGAGCGGGCGGACCGCTCCAGCTGCGCGTGCCTGCTGCTGGTTGAGGCCGATGTGCAGGCGTTTGGCGCCACGTCGGAGAAGTCCAGCGCCGCGGCCACGGATCGGATGCTGCGGGTCGTTGAGGCGGCGCACATCCTGGGTTGCAGCGCCGCGGCGGTGCGGATCGAGGCGGTTGATGACGACGCGACCTTCCTGCGGGTGGCGACGCGGCTCAAGCCGGTGATGGAGAAGGCGGAGAAGCTGGATATCAACCTGCTGATCTCGCCGAACAAGGGACTGACCGCCCGGCCGGAGCGTGTGACAGAACTGCTCAAGAAGGTCGGCGGGTTCAGGATCGGGACGTACCCGGACTTTGCCACGGCGGCGGAGGCGAAGGACCCGGCCGCGTACCTCCAGCGGCTGACGCCCTACGCGACGGCAGTTTCGGCCTCGACCATGAAGTTTGTGACGGCCGCGGGCACGGAGCCGGGAGATGAAGATCTCGACACGCCGGTCAAACACCAGCCTTATGACCTCAGGCCGCTGGTGGAGGCGGTGATTTCTGTGGGCTATGACGGGCCACTTGCCCTTGAGTACCGGGGGGGTGGGGACGTTACAATGGGATTGACCCGGAGCCGTGATGCGATCATGGCGACCTTCGGCGAGCCGGAGGATGTGGGCGACGACGATCTGGACATCGAGGAGTAAGACGTATACGGGGGATGGTTCGACGGGTAGGCCAACAGAAATGGGGCCGGTCATGAGGACGCAAACCCTCAGAGGCGTGGAGGCGGACGAGAGCCCGGTCGTGCTGATCAGCAGGCTGCCCGCCTCGTCTACAAACGTGTTCCGGCTCGATCAACCCATCATCATCACTATCGACGGACCCGCGGGCACGGGCAAGTCGTCGGTCGCGCGGACCCTGGCCAAGCGGCTGGGGCTGGACTTCCTGGATACGGGCGCGATGTATCGGGCGGCCGCGGCGATCTCGCTGGATTATGGCGTGCCCATGAGCGAGCCGCAAAAGCTTGTTGATCTGGTGAAGCAGGCGGATCTGCACTTTGACTGGAGCAAGGACCCGCCGCAGATCCTGGCGTGGGGCCGGTCGATCAACGACCGCATCCGGCACATGGACGTCACGGCGATTGTGTCTCCCGTCGCGGGGATCGGCGCGCTGCGGCAGCACATGGTGGCGAAGCAGCGGATCATCGCGCGACAGCACCCGCGGCTGGTCAGCGAGGGTCGTGACCAGGGGTCGGTGGTGTTCCCCGATGCGCACGTGAAGTTTTACCTCGATGCTTCGGCGGAGGTGCGGGCGAGCCGGCGGGCGCAGCAGCTTCAGGCGTCGGGGGTCGCGGCGGATGAGCAGTTGCTCCTGCGCGAGATCGTAGAGCGGGACCGGAGCGACATGAGCCGCACGGATGGGCCGCTGGTGCGTCCTGACGGCGCGATTGTCGTGGACACCTCGAGGTTGCAGTTTGGTGAGGTGGTGGCGGAGCTCGAGACGATCGTGCGGAAGAAGGCCGCGGAGCCCTGAGCGAAGTTTGAGTTGGGGCGTGCTCACGAGAGAGGCAGCGACGGCCACCAGATGTTTCTGATTGATCGACAGCCCGGGTCACCACTCCGCAAGGTGCTGTTCTATGAGTTTGTTCTCAGAACGGTGCGGCTGGGGCTGCGTGTCGTGTTCCGCATCCGCGGGTATGACTCGCTGAACGTGCCCGCGACGGGGCCGGTGCTGCTGGCGAGCAATCACGAGTCGTTCCTGGACCCACCGACGATCGCGGTGCTGCTGTACCACCGGCACCTGGAGTTCCTCGCGCGGGCGAGTTTGTTCAAGTCGATCTTTGGGAAGGTCATCCGCGAGTTGAACGCGATCCCGCTGAAGGATGAGAGCGGAGACTCCGGGGCGATCAAGGAAGTGCTGCGGCGGCTTGAGGCGGGCCGGGCGGTTTTGATTTTCCCGGAGGGGTCTCGCACGGCTGACGGGCAGATGCACGAGTTCAAGCGGGGCGTCGCGCTGATGGTCAAGAAGGCCAAGTGCCCGGTGGTGCCGGTTGCCATCTCGGGGGCGTATGAGCGGTGGCCGATCACCCAGAAGAAGCCGACGTGGCGGGGGCCGCGGGTGCGGGTGATCTATGGCAAGCCGATCCCGTATGACGAGCTGATGAAAGACGGCGCGGACGCCGCGTTGGAGCGGGTCCGCGCCGAGGTGGTGGTGCTGAGGGATCGGCTGAAGGCAATGACCGATTAGGTCATGCGGGTTAGGTCATGTACTGGGGAGCGACGCCCTTGAGGTCGGCCTCGACTTGGCGGAGGGCGGCAAGACGCTTCTCCGTGGGCGGGTGGCTGGCGAAGAGGTTCATGATGGAAGAGCCGCCCGTAAGGGGCTCGACGATGAACATGCTGTTCGCGGCCGGGTTGGGGTTGTTGAGCGGGATGCGCTGGCTGTAGTTCTCGAGCTTGACGAGGGCGGACATGAGGCCGCGGGGGCTGCCCGCGATTTCGGCGCCGTCGTGGTCGGCGATGTACTCGCGGCTGCGGCTGATGGTGGCCTTGATCACGGCCGCGCCGACGGCGGCGAGGATGAAGGTGCCGATCATGACGAGGGGGTTGGTCTCGCGGTCGCGCCCTCCGCCGAGGAGGAAGCCCCACTGGGCGATGTAGGCGAGAACACCGGCGATGGTCGCGGCGATGGCGCTGGTGAGGGTGTCGCGGTTCTTGACGTGGGCGAGTTCGTGGGCCATGACGCCGCGAAGCTCTTCTAGCGACAGGATTTCCAGAGCGCCTTCGGTCACGGCCACTGCGGCCTTGGAAGGCGAGCGGCCAGTGGCGAAGGCGTTGGGGGCCTGGTGCGGGCAGATGTAAACCCGGGGCATGGGCATGTTGGCCCGTTGGCGGAGCTCGTCTACGACCTGGTACAAGGCGCCGGCGACGCCGCCCTCCTCGGGCGTGACCTCGCGGCCCTGCATGGTGGCGATGGCGATCTTGTCGGAGAAGAACCAGGCGATGATGTTCATCAGGCCGCCGAAGATCAGCGCGAAGATCATGCCGTTCTGGCCGTACATGCTGCCCACGGCGAGGAACAGGCCCATCAGGCCGCCCATGAGCAACGCCGTCTTGACGTTGTTCGTAAAGCGTGACATCGGTCCGGACTCCTTCTGCCCCTAGTTGGGGCGACGTACTTACGGGTTATACGCCCTTATGTTCGACCGGTCGAGGCTGGTAGGTTCAGCCGGTGGTCCGATGGTGATACCTGCAACGCCTGTGCCGGACACAAGTAGCGTTTTTACATGGATTTGGGGTGCACGGGTGGTGGACAGACTGTCATCGTGGCATCCTCGCTTTACCAGCCGCCACCGGGAGCAATCCCGGGACGCACCAAGGGGCGAGTCTGGTAGTCTGCGTGTGGTGAAGACTGGTGACCGGAAGCCCCGCAAGGGGCGGGGGTGTGGTGACCCTTCCCGGAGGCCGGTCTTTGGAGGTGGAAGTGAAGACTGGCGATTCCTCAACCGCAACGGCGCCGCGCGAGCCCCTGATGGGCGTTCTGCAGACGCGTCGTCTGGCCCATGTGATGGGCGCTGTCGGGATTGTGGGGCTGACGATCTGGTCGGCCATCCTGACCAAGGAAGCTCGGAATCCGATGCCGCTGCTGAGCGTGGAGCCGGTGGCGGTTGGGGAGCCCTCGCTGCCGGGGGACCGGCTGGCGGGCGTGATCGAGGTGAGCGACGCGGATGTGCAGCTGCTGCCGGAGTTTGCCGACGAATTCGCGGTGGAGCCGGTTGGGTTCATGGGGCCTGAGGCGGTCGCGGCTGAGCCCGAGATGTCCGAAGAGATGCGGAAGCTGTGCGCGGACCCGAGTGTGCGGTGGTTCAACGGGCGGCCGGTGAAGCCCGCCAAGGTGATCACGATGAAGGTCACGGCGTATTCGCCCGACGCCCGCTCCTGCGGCGACTCGGCGGATGGCCTCACGGCGACGATGCACTCGGTAGAGACCAACGCGTTCCGGCTGATCGCCGCGGACCCGACGCTGTTGCCCTACGGGAGCATGCTGACGGTGCCCGGCTATGCGGAGAACTCGATCGTGCCCGTGCTGGACTGCGGCGGGGCGATCAAGGGGAAGCGGCTGGACGTGCTGTTCCCCACGCACGAGGCGGCCCGCAAGTGGGGCGTGAAGGACCTGAGGGTCATCGTGTGGCAGTACGTGGATGGCAAGCCGGCGGATAATCCGCGGAAGCTGCGGTGAAGGCGGGTTTGAAACACAGAGCACACAGAGAGCACAGAGAAAGGCCTTGGATCTGTTCCGAGGCCTTGTTCGTTTTGCGAGGAGTGTGAGGTTCGGGTAATCGATCCGAGACTTCGCCTAGGGCGGCTCAGTCTTGGCTTCGGGGGTTCATACAGTCGGGTGTGCTGCCTGGGATGAAAACGGAGAGGCCGCGGACGGTTGATGAGCTGCTGGGGCCGGAGTTGGCCGGGCGGCTGGATCGGCTGGATGTTCTGTCGCGCAAGATGCTGGCGGGGAAGCTGCCGGGGGAGCGGCGGAGCAAACGGCGCGGGCGGAGCGTGGAGTTTGATGACTTCCGGAACTATGTGCCCGGGGACGACCTGCGGCACATCGACTGGAACATCCTGGCGCGGCTGGACAAGTTCTTTATCAAGCTCTTCCGGGAGGAGGAGGACCTTGCGCTGCACCTGATCGTCGATGCTTCGGCGTCGATGGACACAGGGAACCCCAACAAGATGGTGTACGCGCACCAGCTTGCGATGGCGCTGGGGTATGTGGGGCTGGTGAACCAGAATCGGGTGAGCCTGGCGACGTTCGGCGGGCCGGACCCAGAGTCGGCGACGGGCGCGACGCGGGCGAGGCTGCATCAGCTGGCGCCGCTGCGGGGGCGGAACAGCATTCAGAGGCTGGCCGCGTTTTTGATTGAGAACCTGGCGGTGACGGCGCGGCGTGGGACCTCGCCGGGGCCGGACCCGGATGTGCTGTTCGCCGAGGCGATGCGCGGGGCGGCGTTGGGGCGGGCGGGGCGCGGGGTGATGATCGTGCTGTCGGACTTCCTGCACCCGGAGGGGAGCCAGGCGGGGTTGCAGTACCTGGGCGCGGCCACGATGGACGGGGCGTTCGACACGTACGCGTTGCAGGTGTTGTCGCCGTCGGAGTTGGACCCCACGAAGGATCAGGAGCGAGGGCTGTCGGGGGACCTGCGGCTGACGGACATCGAGACGGGGAAGGCGGCGGAGGTGACGGTAACGCCGGCGTCGGTGGGGCGGTACCGGGCGGAGCTGCGGAAGCACAACGACCGGTTGAAGGCGGACTGCTTGTCGCGCGGGATCGCGTACTTCCTGGTGCCGACGGATACGCCGGCGGATCAGTTGATTCTGGGGTCGCTGCGGAAGGGTGGGTTGCTGCGGTAGAGCAATGCGACCCGGTTATCGACGCGGTCCGGATGCACTCAGCCTAGCGGAGGAGAAACGCTGGCGTAGTGCTGCTTGATATCGAAGTTCCCAATCGTATGAGCGAGTTTCCAAGGACTCACACCTGAGTTGTTCGCTCGATGTGGATCGGCGCCCTTGGCGAGGAGCATTGTGATCACTTCGCCCCTTCCGCTGGATGCCATAGTCGCTTTGAACAGAGCGGAGTTGCCATAAGAATCCGTCAACTCGACAGATGCTCCGCTGCTCAAGAGCATCTCGGCAACGTCGACTCTCCACCCCTGCGCGGCAAAGTGGAGCGCGGTGAGGCCGCTGGCGTCTTGAGCATTCACCGTTGCACCCGCGTCGAGAAGAACGCGGACGGCCGCGGTGTTTCCCTCAAGTGCGGCGTACATCAGCGGCGTGCGCTTGGCGCGGTCCTTGGCGTCCGGCGAGGAGCCCGCTTTGAGCGCAGCGGCCAACGCAGCAAGATCGCCGCTGTCAAGAATCTGATGCAGAGTTTGCAAGGTTCACACCTCCACAATGGCATCACCAGCAACACCAAAGACACGGTCACCGCGGCCGCGTCCAAGCGGACCGCCGGCGGTGAAGCGTGAGAACGCGGGGAGCACGGCCACGCCCGGGCCGATGTGGAAGCAGGCCATCTTGATCGAGTCAGAGGCGGAGCGGAGCGTGACGGCGGGGTGGAGGTGGCCGGCCCAGACGTAGCGGCCGGCCATCGGGGCCGGGATGTGCGTGAAGGTGAAGGGGCCTTCCTCGTAGATGTCGGGGAGGATGGTCATGCGCCAGGCGTCCTGGACGTGGCGGAGGCCGCGGTCGTGGTTGCCGGGGATGAGGGCGAGCTCGACGGGGCTGGTGGCACGCCACGCGGCGAAGCACTCGACCATCGGGCCGGTAAGGCCGGCGGGGGTGTGTAGAAGGTCGCCGAGGACGAGGACGCGTTGCGCGCTGGTGATGCGGATGGCATCGTCGAGGCGGGCGATCTGTTCGTCCATGAGGCGGGGCATGGGCATGCCCTGGACGCGCATCGCTTCGCACTTGTCGAGGTGGACGTCGGCGATGAGGAGGGTGCGTGCGCGGGGCCAGAAGGCGGCGCGGTGCGGGAGCAGGTGGAACTCTTCGTTGGCGATGGAGATAACCGCGGCGCCGGGGATGGCCGAGAGAGGCGCGTGATCAGGGAACGGTTGCAGGGGGGCGAGTCTTGGCATTAATGCGTCAGGTCTTAGGGGAGACACGATTGTGAAGCATGATCGTGGCAGTCACGGACACGACCGTCAAAGCACGGTCGTGGCACATGGCGGCGAAGTTTACCACGCTCCCCACTGCTTCTTCATCTTCTCGACGCGTTCGAGGACGGTTTCGCTGGTGAGGGTGGCGGATTGGCGCTCCAACAACAAGGGGAAGGAGAGGGGCGTCAATCGCTCGGGCTGCATGATCACCAGTTTGGAGGTGGCGATGCGGTCGAGCGTGCGGGCGAGGCGGCTGTGCTCGAAGTGCTTGTCCATGACCTCACGGCGGGCCTGGTGGAGCAGGAGGTTGCCGGGGTCGAAGTCCGTGAGGACGTCGAAGATGAGGCCGGAACTCGCCTGGAACTGGCGGCCACTCTTGCGGGCACCGGGGTAGGACTGGAACACGAGGCCGGCGACGCGGGCGATGTCGCGGAACTGCTGGCGGGCTAGCTGCGTGATGTTCACGCTCTCAAGGGTGTCCTCGACGAGGCGGTCGCGGGAGAAGAGCTGAGGGGAAAGGAAGTCGCGGAAGGGGAAGGGGTCGGCGCAGAGGATCTCGAAGCCGTAGTCGTTCACGGCGAGCGAGAATGAGGCCTTCTTGAGGCGGGAGAAGCGGAGGGCGAGGATGGCCGCGAGGCCGCCGCTGACTTGGCGGCCCTCGAAGGGGAAGACGAAGAGGTGCGAGCCTTCGCGGGTTTGCACGATCTCGATCAGGACCTCGTCGTGGGCGGGGACGTGGGAGTAGCGCTGCTGGACCTCGGCGAGGGGGCGAGCGGCTTCGAGCTCGATGGAATCGAAGTCGCCGCGGGCGGCTCGCTCGATCTCGCGGCGGATGGCATCGGCGAGGCTTTCGCTAATGGGCAGCTTGGTGCCGCCCCAGGTCGGGGTGTAGTTCACCTTGCCCTTGCCGGGGCGGACGTAGGCGGTGAGGTCCTTAATGAACGCGAACTTGAGGACCTTACCCGCAAAGACGAACTGCTGACCCTCGTGGAGCTGGGCGATGAAGTTCTCTTCGATTCGGCCCAGGGAGCGGCCGCGGACCATGCGGATGTCCATCGAGGTGTCGCCCGTGATGGTGCCGACGTTGAGGCGGTGGAGCGTGGCGATCTTGGCCTTGGTGACGCGGTACGTGCCGTTCTCGGTCAGCTGCACCCGGTGGTAGTCGGGGTACGCGGCCAGCGTGCCGCCATCACGGACGAGGACGAGGGCCCACTCGAACTCCTGTCGCGTGAGGTCGCGGTAGGACCAGGCTTGGCGCACCTCCTCGTAGAGGGCATCAGCGGTGAAGCCTCCGCCCATCGCGCACGTCACGAGGTGCTGCGCGAGCACGTCGAGGGGCTTGGACATGGGCATGCGCGGCTCGATCTCGCCGGCGTCGAGGGCGCGGCGGGCGGCCGTGACTTCGAAGAGTTCGAGGGCATGGGTAGGAACGCAGGTGATGCGGCAGGGGGCGAAGGGGCGGTGGCTGCTGCGGCCGGCTCGCTGGGCGATCCTTGCGATGCCCTTAGGCGAACCGATCTGGAAGACACGCTCGACGGGTGAGAAGTCAACGCCGAGGTCGAGGGAGGAGGTGGCGACGCAGATGCGGATGTGGCCGTGTTTGAGGCCGTGCTCGACGCGCTCGCGTTCGGTGCGGTCGATGGAGCCGTGGTGCAGGGCCATGATGTCGGACCACTCGGGCTTGGCGAAGTGGATGGCGTGGTACCAGCGCTCGGCCTGCGAGCGAGTGTTGGTGAACATCAGCGTGGGCACGGCAGGGTCGAGCGCTTCGAGCACCTCGGGGAGCATGACGAGGCCGAGGTGGCCGGCCCAGGGGAGACGGCGGAGGTCTTTGGGGAGAACGCTGTCGACGATGACGGGGCGGTCCATCTTGCCGCGGACGATGGCGGGTTCGAGGCCCACCCCCACTGCTGCCTGCGCGGCCTCCTCGAGGTTGCCGAGGGTCGCGGACATGGCCCAGGTACGGAGGTGCGGAGCGAAGTTGCGGAGGCGGGCGAGGCAGAGCTCGGTCTGCGTGCCGCGCTTCCCAGTCATGAGCTCGTGCCATTCGTCGACGATGGCGGCGCGGACGCCCTTGAGTTGTTCCGCGGCGTTCTCGCGGGTGAGCAGGAGCGAGAGGGACTCGGGCGTTGTGATCAGGACGTTGGGGAGGCGGTCGCGTTGGCGGGCGCGGATGGAGGCGGAGGTGTCGCCGGTGCGGGACTCAATAGTGATCTTGAGATTGAGCTCGAGGGCGGGGGCCTTGAGGGCGAGCTCGATATCGCGCGAGACGGCGCGGAGTGGGGTGATGTAGAGAATGCGGAGGCCGTCGACCTTCTTGCCGCCGTTGGCGTGGCTCTCGTCGATGAGCTCGGCGAGGGGGCCGAGGTAGGCTCCGTAGGTCTTGCCGGCGCCGGTCGCGACCTGGATCAGGCCGGAGCGGCCGGCGGTATAGGCGTCCCAGGCCTCCTGCTGGAAGGGCCAGGCGCGCCAGCCGCGGGAGGCGAGCCAGGTGGTGATCAGCTCGCGGCCGGACTGGGGCGGAGTAATGGTGGTCGCCGTGGGCGAGGGCTTTCGCCGGGATTTGGTGGTGGCCTTCGGCGGGGGCACGGGCTGTTATACGCAGGCGGGGAGGCGGTCACTTGGTTCGGGGTAAGAGTGCTGGGTCCAGCTCGCGCACGGCGTCCCAAGCCACTGGGCTCCACGCCCCGACTCGTGTGATCTCGACGAGCGCGGCGGCTCGCTTGGCGGGGTCGGGCTCGGACGCAATGAGGGCAAAGGCCAAACGGGATTCGGTGAGTTCGCCCTCCCGTTTGAGCTTCTGAGGGGCGTCCACCCACTTGAGCGCGTCGGCGAAGCGGTCACTGGTAGGGGCGTTGTGGTCCATGTCGGCGTAATCGTCTACGCGCACATTGAGGCCGGCCTTCTGCAATATCTCCGCGGCCAGCAGGATCGGCCGCTCGTTGAAGTCCAGCTTGCCCGTAATGGCGGCGCAACGCTGGACCTTCGCGAGCTTGAGGTACTCGACCTTCGGCTTCCCGAAGGTGCGCTGCCACATCTTGCCGTTGCCGATGGGGATGTTCTCGAAGGAGCCCAGCGCGACGACTGGCACCGCCCCACTGATCACGTCGGGGAAGCAGAGCCAGAGGTGGGTCGAGATTTGGCCACCGCCGGAGATGCCCGTGATGTAGATGCGCTTGGGGTCCACGAGCCAGCGGGTGGAGACGGTGGCGATTGCGTCCATCCCGAGTTGCCAGCGGTCGGGTGCGTACACCTCATTGCCGACGCCGCGGGGGGCGACGACGATGAAGTTGAGCTCGTCGGCGACAGCGTGTGCGTACTCGTGGGCGTTGGGACGCTGGCCGGGGTCGATGTAGATCATGAGGCCGGAGGCGATCTTGGGGTCGTGCCCCTTTGGGAGGCGGAGCGCGAACTTGTGGTCGTCGAGGACGCGCTTGGTGGCCTCCAACTGCGTGGGGCTGCCGCCGTTCATGCGCTCGGCCATGAGGTCGCGATCGAAGGTGAAGACGGAGGGGGTGCGGCCGTCGTCGATTTCGATGACCTTGCCGGGGACTGGGTCTTCGGGGGAGCGGGTGAAGGAGCCGCGGTAGGGGCTGAAGCTGGCGGCGATGCGGGAGAACTTGGGGCCGTTGAGGCGCACGGCCATGGGTTTGGCGTCGTTGATGTCGGCGGCGAGGTCCCGGGCGTAGTAGGCGCCGCTGGGGGCGCGGAGGACTTCGACGGACTTGGGGGTAGCCTTCGCTCCGCCCGTGGTGTTGACATGGATGATGTACGAGCGGGTGCAGTCCTGTGGCAAGGGGACGGGGGAGCCCCCCGCGGAGGCCCGGAGGTCGGCGGCCTGCCGGGCGTTCAGCCGGGCGAGGACGCCGCGGAGATGGTCGAGCATGGGGGATGTTGGGCCAAGGTCGTCGGGCGGGGCTTCGGCGAGGGTGACGACTGCGCTGGTCGGGGGTTTGTTGTTGATGTCGAAGGGGCCGGCCCAGGCCGCGGGGCTGAGGAGGATGACGGCGGCGAAGAGGGCCCGGGTTAACCAGCTGACGATCATCCTGCTTGGGACGCCAGAACGAGGCCAAGGTTCCCCCGTAGGATCGCGAACACGGATCATCCATCCACCCGGAGCTGTCGAACACCAACGCGATGCACACGAGCGAACGCCCAACCCCAGTCCCCGCCCCGAACGCCCCCACCCCCACCGCTTCGACCACGCTTCGTGAACTGCGGGCGAGCGGGTGGAAGTCCAAGCCGGTCAAGGAGGAGTTGCGTGACAACCTGATCGCTGCGCTCCGGAACAAGGAAGAGCTCTTCCCGGGGATCCTGGGCTATGAGGACACGGTGGTGCCGGAGGTAGTGAACGCGATCCTCGCATGCCACGACATTCTGTTCCTCGGCGAGAAGGGGCAGGCGAAGAGCAGGTTGATGCGGTCGCTGGTGCGGTTCCTGGACGAGGCGGTGCCGTACTTGGACGTGTCGGGGTGCCCGGTGCATGAGGACCCGTACAACCCGATTACGTTAATTGGCCGGCGGTACTTGGCTGAGAAGGGTGACGACGCGCGGATCGCTTGGTGGAAGCGTGAGGACCGGTACGCCGAGCGGCTCGCGCCCGGTACCAAGTTCGCGGACATCATTGGCGAGATCGATCCGGCGAAGCTGGTGAGCGGGACGAGCATGTCCGCGGAAGAGTCGCTGCACTTCGGGCTGATCCCGCGGATGCACCGGGCGATCTTCGCGATGAACGAGCTGCCGGACCTGGACGACCTGGTGCAGGTCGGGCTGTTCAACATCCTGGAGGAACGAGACGTTCAGATCCGCGGCTACCCGATCAAGTTCGACATTGATGTGCTGGTGCTGTTCTCGGCGAACCCGAGCACGTACAACCGCTCGGGCAAGGTGATCCCGCAGCTGAAGGACCGCATCGGCTCCACCATCCAAACGCACTACCCGCGGACGCGGGACCTGGGCATCGAGGTGCTGGAGCAGGAGGCGGCGGTGGAGACCGGCGGCGAGTACCCGGTCATCATCCCGCGCTTCATGAAGGAAGTCGTCGAGCAGATGGCGATCGTGGCCAGGAAGAGCAAGTACATCGATCAGGCATCGGGCGTGTCGGCGCGGTTCTCGATCGCGAACTACCGGACGATGGTGGCGAGCGCCCGCCAGCGGAGCATCCGGCTGGGCGAGAAGCCCGCCGTGCCGCGGGTGAGCGATCTATCGCACTTCCACGCGAGCGCGATCGGGAAGCTGGAGCTGGACCTGATGGGCAGCCACCAGATGAACGAGAAGCAGACGCTGGACGCGATCCTTGCGGAAGCGATCAAGGTCGTGTTCGAGGAATACGTGGACAAGCTCGGTCTCTCCGAGGCGGGGGACGTCTTCAGCAAGGGCGTCAAGATCGAGGTCGGGGACATGCTGCCCAGCGAGCACTACGAGAAGGTGCTGCGGCGCGTGCCAAAGGTGTGGGACAAGGCGTTCGAGGTGAACGCGTCAACTGAACCTGCGGTGCGGGCGAGCTGCGTGGAGTTCGTGCTCGCAGGGCTGTGGGCCAGCGACATGATCTCGCGGGCGGAGCGGCACGGGCGGGTGCAGTACGAAATGTGACGGCCTGGGGCCGCCGCTCACGAACTGGATGGACGCGTCTGCAAGGCAGAGAAGGACTCCAGGACGGCGCGGAGACCTCTGAAACCTTGCGATGGGTCGAAGGTCCGGACACGGTCGCTGCGCTCGTAACCGTCGGCGGAGACGCTCTCTGACACAAGTACGATGGCGTGGCTAAGGGGGTTGGAGGCCGTGAACGCGCGCACGGCGTCGGGGGAGGCTCGGACTGCCTCCGTCACCCAAAGGGTCGGGACGGCATTCCCGTCAAACGGCGTGGGGTTGGTTCCGGACGCGGTGACTGTCCAGCCATTAGAGCTCAGCACCGCGCGGACCGCGGCCGCGAAACGGGTATCCCCGATGGTCACGCAGGCGGCCAGGCGGCCTCGTTCTGTCGCTGCGTCGGACGACTGCTCGCCTGAACTGACGGCAGGCAGCAGCAGGCGAAAAACGGAACCCTCTTTCGGTGTTGACTCGACTTCAAGGCGTCCGCCGGAGGTGCCGACGAATGCGCTCACGAGCGAGAGGCCCATCCCGGTGCCGCCCAGTTCGCTGCGGGCGCCGCGGACCTTGGTCGTGAAGAACGGCTCGACGCAGCGGCGGCGGGTCTCCTCATCCATGCCGATGCCGTTGTCACGAACAGAGATGACGACCCATCCAGGCTCGCCGTTCTCGGCGATGACCTCGACCTTGCCGCCACGGCTCGCGCCGAACTTGGCCGTCACGGCGTCGCGCCCGTTCTGCACGAGATTGAACACCGCCTGGGTGAGCCGGTGGTCGGCGACAGCAACCAGCGGCAGCCCCGTCGTGGGCACCCGACAGGAGAACCCGACCTCACGCGACACCGCCGAGTTCAGCACCCGGCAGGCGCTCTTCTCCCATTCTGCAAGGTCGGTGGTACCGCTCTCGCCGGCCTGTGCGGGGTCTTTCGAGAGCATGCGCATGCCGCGCGAAAGACTTGCGAGGTAGCTGGTAACCGCCTCAATGGCGGAAGCGTTCTCGCGGATGGAGGGGTCTCGCTTGGAAGCGGCGAGAAGCTCTTCGACGTGAACGCGCAGGGGGAGCAGCGCGTTGTGTAGATCGTGTCCGAGGCCGGCCGTGAGAGTCCCGAGGCTCAGGAGGCGTTCGGAGTCGCGGAGTCGCTTACTGCTCTCTTCCAGCTGGAGAGACCGGACCTGAATCATGGTCTCCAGGTGCCAGCGGTAACTCTCGAGCTCCTTCTCGGTCTCGAGCCGGGTTGTGATGTCAGCGCTGGCGCCGACCATGCCGAGATATTCACCATCGCCGCTGAAACGCGGGCGACCCCAGCTCTCGACTGATCGCCACTCTCCGGCTGTTCCTTGGACGCGGGCCACGCCGTGGAACGGGAGCCGTTCCGCATTGCAGCGGAAAAATGCTTCGGCATACTCCTTCTCGTCTTCGGGGTGAACGAGCAGGGTCCATCGCCCGTTCTTCATCTCTTCGCGGGTCACACCAAAGAACTCGCAGTAGGTGTGATTGACGAACTGGAGCTCGCCCCCGGGGCCGTGTACCCACACCATCAGCGGGAGGCCATCGGCCATTGCACGAAACCGTTCCTCACTCTCGCGGAGGGCCTGCTCCGCGGCGAGACGCTCGGTCAGGTCGAGCATCGAGCCGATCATGCGGATTGACCGACCATTTGACCGAAGCACGTGGCCGCGGTCGATGACTCGGGCGTAGGTGCCGTCGGCCTTGAGGAACCGGTACTCGCCCTCCCAGTCGTCCTTGCCGCTTTCGATGGCCGCGTGGACCTGGGAGACGACGCGGTCTCGATCATCCGGGTGGAGGTGCTCGTACCACCACTCAATGGTCTGAGGCACGTTTGCAAGCTCGTACCCAAAGACTCGCTCGAGAGATTCGTTCCACAGCAGGCCGCTGTTGACCAGGTCCCAATCCCAGATGACGTCGTTGGTAGCGAGGTTGACGAGCCTGTACCGGGCATCGATCTCATGCTGCGCCTCCTCGGCGCGCCGGCGCTGGCTGATGTCCGCGGCCGCGCCGAACCATTCTCGGATCTCGCCCTTTGCATCCAGAATGGGCACGGCACGCGAGAACGTCCAACCAAGGGTGCCGTCGGGACGCTTGACGCGGTGCTCAATTTCGAAGGGGGCCTTATTGGCGATAGCCTCGGCGATAGCCGCCTTCACTCGCGCGTGCTCGGATGCTGGCAGGTTGAGCTCCATCCAGCCTTCGAGCGGACTGCTGCTGCTGGGCACAAGGCCTCGGCCGTCCAACGGGTACATCACTTTCCAGTCGGGACTCATCCGATACATGACATCAGCGCTCGCCGTGGCGAGGCCGCGAAACCGGGACTCGCTCTCCTTAAGGAGGTCCTCAGCGCGCTTGCGTGCGGTGACGTCCCGAGTCGTGCCTGCGACGAGTTCAACTTCACCCTTCGCGTCCAGCACCGGCGAAAAGATGTACTCGTACACCCCCGAAATGCCCGTACGGGGTGCGGTGAAGGGGACCTCGCCGCGGATCCCCTGCCTGGTTTCCAGGACTTGCGCGATCTCCCGCATGTGCATGTCGTGGTGCCATCGCTCGTAGCCGAGTTCGAGACACGTCTTGCCGACGACCTGCGCGAGCGTGAGCCCCCAGACTTCCAACAGCCGCTTGTTCGCGTACTGGAAACGGCCTTGGCGATCGAACACGTACATGAAGTCGACGGATGTCGAGGTCACTGCTTCATACAGCGCAAGCAATCGGGCTCGCTCGTCTGGTGTGCCTGAAGACTTCTGCACGCCTGTCCACTCGCGGGCGCCATGCTCCTGAGGGATTCTGCCGTCAGATGCTGTCGTGTTCGACGAGTCCACCCCCGCTGGCTCCCTCACCCCGCCCCGACCTTCCCTTCACAGACCGTGCCGGGAGTATAACCGCAGCCCGGTCGAAGGATGATGAGCGCACCCTCATCGCTGCGACCGCCAACTCGGGTGCCGGCTCGATGTGCCTGTGGCGGCGGGAAAACCGGGTTCTCATGCCATCGCGGCCACCAGAGTCAAAGTGATCGCGAAGCCGCTGACGTCGGCCAGTGTGGTCGTGAGAGGCCCACTTGCAAGGGCCGGGTCCATTCGCAGACGTCGAAGCAACAGCGGGCAGAGCCCTCCGATGGCGATCGCGATCAGGGCGTTGGCCGCCATGGCCACGCCCACGGCCGCGCCGATCATCCAATCAGCGCCCCAAAGACGGGCCAGCAACCCCACAGCGGCCCCCAGAGGCAGCGCCAGCAACGCGGCGAGAGCGAGTTCGTGCTTCAGCACCCGTCCCCACTCACCCCTCCACTCGCCACGCCCCCGACCGCCTGCATCGATCACGCCAAGGGTCAGTTCACGGATCGAGACCGCGGCCGCCTGCATCGCAGCGTTGCCGCTGGTCGCCGAGATGACCGGCAGGACCGCCGCCACCGCAATCACCTTGGCGATCGTCTCCTGGTGCGCCCCGATAACGGCCGCGCCTCCCAGACACAAAACGAGGTTCACTCCGAGCCAGGCCCCGCGCCGCCGGAGCCGCGTCGCGATGGGCATGGATCGCAGCTCTTCGCCGCCGACGATGCCCTGGCTGACTCGGTAGTCGTCCTCGGCTTCTTCATGCTCACGCTCGGTCGCGGCGGCACGATTGACCACACCCACCAGGACACCCCGCTCATCCACCACCGGAAGGGCCATGAACGCATGCTCCTCGAAGGCCGAGGCGAGCGAGTGTGTGTCGGCGTCGTCGCGAACTGTTGCCGGCGCACTCCTGACGAGGCTGATGAGAGCGGCATCCTCGGGCGCGAGCATCAGGTCGCGGACGGGCGCCACGCCGAGGAGGCGACGGGCTTCGTCGATCAGATAAAGATACTGAATGCCCAAGGAGGCATACTTCTGCTGATTCGCACGCAAGTCGCGGATGGCCTCCCGAACGGTGGCGTTGGCCGGATATGCGAGGAACTCCGTTTCCATGAGGCCGCCCGCGGTCCCGGGCTGGTACTTCAGGAGGCGTGATAGGTCGGCCTGAGTCTCGAATGGAAGGGCGCTCTGGATGACGGACCGGTCGTGGTCGGGGAGGGCGGCGAGCAGGTCCGCTCGCTTGTCGCTCGTCATCCCGGCAATCAGTCTCGCTGCAACAACAGGAGAGATGCCAGAAACAATGGACGCCGCCATGTCCAGCGGGACCCACAGGAGCACCTCGCGAGCCTTCGCGTCGTCCGGGAGTGCTTCCAGCAGCGCAGATCCATCCGGCCCGCTGAGTTGACCAAAGAGAGAACGCGCGGCATCCGGATCAAGATCGAATGACTGATAAAGCGAGGCGGCAAGGCCCATGTCGCCACCCGAGGCGGCAGCACAGATCGCGGCGATCTGACCCGGAACTTCGGTCGGGCTCGTCATTCGGCAACGATAGCTTCCAGTGGTCTGTCACTGTGCGAGTTGTCATCGCGCGCAAGGGACAGTCGTCCAAAGGGGCCGGCACGCTAGATCTGCGCGGCTGAACCCTTGGCCCGAAGGCCGAGGGAGCCGCACTGCCCTTGGAGCAAAAAACAAAAACGGCCTTGGCGGTGCCGCCAAGGCCGATCGAAGCAAGTAGCGGGGGTAGGATTTGAACCTACGACCTCCGGGTTATGAGCCCGACGAGCTACCAGGCTGCTCTACCCCGCAATCGTGGGGCGACTGTAGGGATGAGCATCGGCCGCGTCAATGAAAGCGGGAGTGTTTGTCCGAAGTCGTGCGGTTGTGGCAGTTCAGGCAGGCTCGCAGGGAGGAAGGGCACCTCGGACCGGCTCAGTCGCGAGCGCCACCCGAGTCCGAGGCCCCCGCGGGGTATGCTTGGCCCTATGACGCAAGTTGCAGGGCCAGGGCCGAAGGTGAATGTCCTCCTCATTGGCGGCGGCGGGCGCGAGCATGCCATCGCGATCAAGCTCGCGGCCTCCCCTCGACTTGGCGACCTCTGGACCACGCACCCCGAGAACCCGGGCTTGGCGAGCTTGGCCAAGCCGGTGGATGTGCCAGTGTCGATCCGCGAGATCTACCGGCTCCAGCAGTTCATCGAGAAGCGTCAGATCGGGCTCGTGGTGATTGGGCCCGAGGACCCTCTTTCGGAAGGATTTGCGGACAAGCTGAAGGGGCCAGGCGTGCTGGTGTTCGGCCCCGTGAAGGACGCCGCCCGGTTGGAGTGGGACAAGGCGTGGGCGAAGCAGATCATGCGCTCGGCGTCAATCCCCACGGCCGAGTCGCAGACATTCACAAACGTGGCGCACGCCCGGGCGTTCCTCGAGGCAAAGGTTCGCGACGACGTCCTGCTGAACCAGCTGCTGGGCAAACCGGCGGACTTCGGCAACCAGGAGGAGCGCAGCGCGTTCATCCTGAAGAGGATTGCGGAGGTCACGACCCGCATCGCCTCGGTCAGCGCTCACAAGGGTCACAACGAAGGGCTCGCGGCGATCCGTGCACGTGCGGTGATCTCCGCGGCGTTGTCGGCGTCGGAAGGATTCAGGGATCCGTCGGACCGGACGCGGTACCTCGACAACCTGCGGACCGGCAACCCGATCGTCAAGACAGCGTACGAGACCGAGCTTGACGGGCTGCCGGTGATCAAGGCCGCGGGGCTCGCGAAAGGCAAGGGGGTGATCCTGCCGCGGACGCTGGGTGAGGGCGTTGACACGCTCGACCGCATGATGGTGAAGCGCGACTTCGGCGAGGCGGGTCTGAAGGTGGTGATCGAGGAGCGGATGGAGGGGCGCGAGGTCTCGGTGCTCGCGATCGTGGACGGCAAGCACATCCTGGTGCTGCCACCCGCGCAGGACCACAAGCGTCTAGGCGACAACGACACGGGGCCGAACACCGGCGGCATGGGCGCGTACTCGCCGACGGACTCGCTCGATGACGAGCTCATGGCGAAGATCGAGCGCGAGGTGCTGGTGCCCACCGTCGATGCGCTGCGGCGCGAGGGGATCGAGTTCACAGGCGTGCTCTATGCGGGGCTGATGCTGACCCCCGCCGGTCCCAAGGTGCTGGAGTTCAACACGCGGTTCGGCGACCCCGAGTGCCAGCCGCTGATGGCGCGGCTCAAGAGCGACCTGCTGGAGATCCTGATCGCCGCGTGTGAGCAGCGGCTGGACACGGTCGATGTGGAGTGGGACACCGGCGCGGCGTGCTGCGTGGTCATCGCGAGCGCGGGGTATCCCGACAAGCCGCGAATCGGGATCCCGATCACGGGCATCGAGGCGGCGGACGCGATGCCGGGAGTGCGGGTGTACCACGCGGGGACGCGGCGAGGGCCCGATGGCGTGGTGCAGACTGCCGGGGGGCGGGTGCTCGGCGTGACGGGCCTGGGCAAGGACCTTGCCGAGGCACGGGAGCGGGCGTACGCGGGTTGCAAGGCCATCTACTTCGCGGGCATGCAGGTGCGGTCGGACATCGGGACCAAGTAGGCCGGGCGGCGGGCGTTTCGTATACTTGCGGCATGGACCGCGAGCAGGACATCCACTTTGTGTTCGAGAACGGCGTTCTGCGGCCGGAGGAGCCGGTCAACCTGCCGGAGGGGACGCGGGGGGTGGCACGGATCAGCTTGCCGGATGATGCGAAGTCTGGGTTCTGGAGCAATCCGACACTTGACCAACTCCGTGCGCAGCAGCGTCCGTTGCCTGTCAAGAGTCTGGAAGACTTGGCTGGACTTTGGCCTGAGGACGAATCGGTGGATGAGTTCATCGCAAGCCTGCGTCGTGAGCGACGCTGATGAGTTCCGTCGTCATCGATACCGACGTGTTCTCGTACATCTTCAAGCGAGATAGCCGCGCCCGTGGCTACGTTGATTCCCTTCGGGATCAGGAGCTCTGCATCAGCTTCATGTCCGTCGCGGAGTTGAAGCGATGGGCAATCCAGCACCGCTGGGGCCAGGCGCGTCGCCAGTCTCTTACCGAGTCCCTTCGCCACTACATCGTCCTCGCGTACGACGAGCAGATGACCGACGTGTGGGCGGGGATCAAGACTCACCGGGACAGGGCCGGAAAGCCCATTGAGACCGGCGACTGCTGGGTGGCAGCGACCGCGGTGCGCTTTGGGCTTCCGCTCGTGACCCACAATCGGGCGCATTACGAGGGCGTGCCCAATCTACAGCTAATCACGAGCAAGTAGGCTACTGCACCAGCCCCTTCGTCAGCCGCATGAACGCCGTCTCGAGATTCACCGGCTCCTCCGTGAACTTGGTCAGGCGGAAGCCGCTGTTGACGAGGATGTTGGGGAGGTCCGTCACACTCTGGCCAGCCGTGTCGTCGTAATTGACGTGCAGGATCTTGCCGATCTTGCCGCTGCCAGAGTCGTCGTTGGCGATCGAGACCTTCTTGACGCCGGGAATTTTCGCGAGCAAGGTGCCGGCGTCCTCGAAGCGATCGGTCACGCCCACATGCAGGATGTGGCCGACCTTCGCACGGCGGAGAATCTCGTCGACCGTGCCGTTAAAGAGGAGTTGCCCCCGTTCGATGATGCCGACGACGTTGCACAGCTCGGCCAGCTCGGGCAGGATGTGGCTGGAGATCAAGATCGTCTTGCCCATGCGGCGCAGCTCCTTCAGGAGCTCTCGCATCTCGATGCGGGCGCGGGGGTCCAGCCCCGAGGCGGGCTCGTCCATCAGCAGCACCTTGGGGTCGTGCAGGAGCACCCGCGCCACCGCCAGCCGCTGCTGCATGCCGCGCGAGAGCGAGTTCACCTCCGCCGTCGCCTTGTAGCCCAGGTCCGTCAGTTCCAGCACGTCGGAGATCACCTTGCGGCGCTGCTGGCCGTGGATGTTGTACGACGCGGCGAAGAACTCGAGGTACTCCGTCACCACCATGTCCTCGTACGCACCCATGAAGTCCGGGACATAGCCGATCAGCGGGCGGATCTGCCGGTTTTGGTAGCCGATCGTCAGGCCCGCGATGTTCGCCTGCCCGCTGCTGGGCTTGAGGAGCGTCGCGAGAATCTTGATCGTCGTAGTTTTTCCGGCGCCGTTGGGGCCGATGAACCCGAAGCAGTCACCCTCGTTGATGGTGAGGTTCAGGTTGTTGAGCGCGACGAGTTCGCCGTAGCGCTTGGTCAGGTTGATCGTTTCGATCATCGGCATGGGTGTGGCTCGTGCTTACTCGGCGGGCTTGGCGGCGGGTTCGGGGTTGGCGGGGTCGGGCTCGGCGGACTGCGGGAACGCAGGCGGATCGTCGGGCAGCGGGTAGATCCAGCGAACGACGGTGCGGCCGGTATTGGGGACGAGTTCACCGTCCACCGTCAGCGGGACGGGGGAATCCACACCACCGTCTTCCCGATCTTCACCGACCGTTCCGATGATGATGACGCAGGGCTGCGTGAACCACATGCCCAGGTCCCATCCGTGGGTCGCGACCCGGGCCGCGGCGTCGGTGGCGTCCGACCCGGGGATTTGCTCGGGGGGCGGCAGCATGTTGAAAAGCGCGAGCGCCTCCATGCGACGAGAAAAGTCGCTTGACGCGCCGCCAGCCTTCTGAATGCGTGTATTGAGGACCGTACTGAGTTCGCTCGTGCGGTCCGCCGACGCCGTCAGGAGTCGCAGGTCTAATGGATCATCGGGTTTCCAAGCGAAACTTGTGGGCGTGGTGTAGATCTCGCCCAATGCAATCGGCATCTCCGTCGAGTATCGCCGAAGGTTGAGTTGCTTCCGAACGACGATCACCAGCATGTCCCGCAGCGGACCGGGCAGGTTGTGAACGAGCGTCCCCTCCACCGATGGAGCATTGAGTCGGAACTGCGGATCAGTCAGCCGCAGGGCTCCCGAGCCGCCCTCCTCCGGCCGCATCGGCCGCGGCATCTCCCACCTCGGGCCACCCGCCCACACCACCTCCACTTGCTTCACTGTGGACCGCGCCGGCACGCGGATGGTGTCGGGCCGACGGGTGTCGACGACGTAGCCCCGGACATCGGGGAACCCACCCCACGCGGCGTTATCCGCCGCGGGCGGGTCCCACGACGCGATCAGGTTGTTGATTTGCGGTTCCGAGCCCGTGTCCTGGCTCGGGATGCTGAGGGTGGCCGTGCCGTACCAGGGGATCGACACGCCCGACCACATCTTGGCCCGCTGGAGCGGTTGGCCATACACATGGTCCAGGATCGTGAGGTGGGAGCCCACCACCTTCGACTCGCGCAGGAGCTTCGCCCCCGTCCACGAGATGACTGTGAACACCCCCGCCGTCGCGACGAACGCGACCCACGCGTGTCTCGTCAGGTTGTAACGCTTAAGGACGAAGTACCCCAGCGGCGCCGCCGCGAGCCAGTACACCACGAACACGACGAAACCCACCAGCACACCCACCGCCGCATTCCGCGTCTTCGAGATCGCGGCCTGGATGTCCTGGTCAATAATCCACTGCTTGCGCCCAAACCCCATGGTGGTGCCCTGCGCGGGCCGGGGGGCGTAGTCACCCCGGCGGCCAAGCACGCGGTGCCAGAACATGTCGTTGTCGATGAGTTCGAACTGGGACAGGGCCGTGTGGTTTAGGTCCAGACCCACGAGCGTGATCGCGCCCGCTCCAACCAGGCGGCGCACCACGACGCAGTCGCCATCGGGGCCGTTGAGCACGCGGATCGCCTCTCCCGGCGCCACCTCCGCGCGGGGCGTGAAGGTGTACACGGACATCTTGCTGGGAAAGATCGGCGAGCTCGCGGCCGCGGCAGGGGCCGGCAGCCGCGACAGCAGCGGCCGGTAGCGCTGGAAGTCGTCCACGTCCTTTTGGCTCAGCGTGACCATGGGCATCACGTCCAGCAGCTTGTTTGAGCGCGGGTCGGTCCACGTCTGATTGATCGCGGGTAGCACGATGATGAAGTGCCCGCCGTGCTCGACGTACTCGCGGATCGCATTGCTGCGGGCCTCGTCGAGCTGCACCGGATCACCCTGCGCCCACACCACGGCGTCGAAACATTGGAGCCCAATCCATCGATCCGGCATGCTCGCGGGGTTCAGCCCCATCACCACGCTGGTGACTTCGTGCGCGTGCGGGTTGTTGGGGCGGGTGAGTGTGTTGCCGCCGCTGGTGCTGCTGTACCTCGAAAGGCCAAGCGGTCGCGCCTGCGGGCCCACCACGGCCATCAACGCCTCGGTGGCTTCCCGAACAACGCCCGATGGGCCGGTGGGCGTGCGGATATCGGCATACCCCAGCAACCGGCCCGCCCGCCGGTTCTGCCCGTCGGCATCATCTCCGCCACCCTCGAGTGATTCGTACGCATAGGCGGTCAGCCCCGTCGCGCCGTTGTAGCTGAAGGGCAGCCGCGTATAGATCCACACGCTCATCGCCGTGCCAGGGTTGGACGCGATCGCTCGCTGGTACATCGGCGTGTCGCCGTCGTAGTCCAGGCCGGCGACACGGATGATCAGTTCACGGCTCTTGGTCCCCGTATCCGTCACCTTCAAGCGGATTCCGCACCACTCCCCCACTCTCGCGACGTTCCCGACGCCGAAGCTCTCAAGCTCGATTTTGACTTCGCCTGACGTGATCGGTGCTGAACCCGGGCCAGCCAGGGGGGCCTGGGCCGGGGCGGCTGCGGGGTACGCCAGAGTTATCGCCAGGATCAGCGCGTGCAGGATGTGCCGCCAGGGATGAACGGAGGGGGCGGCGGCGTGCTTATAAGACGGTTTGTTCACGCGGGGATTCTACAGCCACTCAAGCAAATGGTTTCGGGAACCGATTCAATCCGTATGGGACCGGTCTGGACGTTGGCGGCGGTGCTGGCAGGAATCGGGGTTCTGGCCCTGCTCCACTTCATGGCGGCGGGGCTCCGGAACGTGACCCACATCCATGACATGCGGGTCAAGGTAGGGACTCTCCGCAAGGAGCGCGTGGAACGCCTCCGCACCCGCGCGGCCGAGGAAATCGTGGAAGTCGGCGAGGCCGGCCGTAAAAAGGCCGCTTAGCCCACCAGTTCCGCGATGAACATGGCGTGCGACTTGGCCCCCATCCGGTAGCACTCGAGCTCGAACTTCTCGTTGGGGGAGTGGACGCGGTCGTCCTCCAGCCCGAAGCCCATGAAGATCGTGTCCAGCCCGAGCATGTCCTTGAGCATGCCCGCGACCGGGATCGACCCGCCGCTCTTGATGAGTTCCGGACGCTTGCCGGTCGCCCGCTCAATCGCCTTCGACGCGGCCCGAAGCACGGGCGAGTCGGTGGGGACGGTGACGCCGAAGCCGCCGTGGTGGTCGTTGAGCTCCCAGCGGCAGCCGGGGGGCGTGCGGGCTTCCAGCCACTTGAAGAACAGCTGGGTGATCTTCTTAGGGTCCTGGTCCGCGACGAGGCGGAAGGAAACCTTCGCGCTCGCGTAAGCGGGGATCACGGTCTTGGCGCCCTTGCCGATGTAGCCGCCCCAGATGCCGTTGATCTCGGCGGTCGGCCGTGCCCACTCGCGCTCGAGGAAGGTGTAGCCGTCCTCGCCGACATCCGCCGCGGGGGGGAGCCCGATTTTGGCGAGTGCTTCCGCGGCCGTGACGCCCAGCTTCTTCCAGGCGTCGCGCTCCTCCTGTCGCAGGGCCCGCACGTCGTCGTAGAACCCGGGGATGGTCACGCGCCGCTTGTCGTCCCACAGCTGCGCCAGCACCTTGGCGAGCTCGTTATTCGGGTTTGGGCAGCGGCCCCCCCACAGCCCCGAGTGCAGGTCCTGGTTCGCGGCATGCAGGGTGACCTCGGTATACGCGAGGCCCCGGACGCCGTAGGTGATGCAGGGGCGGTCCTTGCTGATCATGCCGGTGTCGGAGATCAGCACGACGTTGCACTTCTTGAGCTCGTCCTTGTGGTCCTCGACGAAGGGCTGAAGGTTGGCGGAGCCGGATTCCTCCTCCCCTTCGAGCAGCACCGTGAACTGTGCGCCGCCCGTCGCGTGGCCCGTCGCCTGCTTCCAAGCACGGCACGCCTCGATGAACATCATCACCTGCCCCTTGTCGTCCACCGCCCCGCGGGCGACGATCCGCTCGCCGGGGCCACCGGGGGTGGCGGGCTTGATCACAGGCTCGAAGGGCTTCGACTCCCAGAGCTCGAGCGGATCGACGGGCTGCACGTCGTAGTGGCCGTAGAAAAGGACGTGGGCACCCTTGTACGTCGGGGCTGGGGCGATGGTGGCGAGGACGATCGGGTGCCCCGCGCCGGCGGCTGAGCCCGTGTCGAGCACGCGGACCTCGAAGCCAAGTTCCTTCAACTGAGCCGCCGCCCAGTCGGCCGCCCGCCGCACCTCCCCCTTGTACGCGGGGTCCGTGCTGATGCTGGGAATCTTGAGCCAGTCAATCAGCCGCTGGATCGCGGCGGGCTCGTTCTTTGCGAGGGTGTCGAGGACGGCGGCTGGGGTGGACATGAAAACTCTCCGGCGTAGGTGCCGGAGAGCGTAGGGGATTCGGTGCTGCGGAAGCGAGATCAGGGAAGAGGCTTGTTGACCTCGAAGCCTTCAGGGTTGCTGGACGTCCGGCGGGACTCGGGCGGGGCATCGATGCCGTTGAAGATGCTGCCGGAGGGGTACCAGTAATCCACTCGGCGCCACGCGGTTTCCTTCGTCACGGCCCGGACGCTGCCGTCGAAGAACCCGACGTTGAAGTTACCGTTATGACGGAAGGAGAGCTTCACGTTCTCCTGATTCAGCGCGTTGGGACTGGTGCGGCCATACGCGGTGGAGGCGGTGTATGAAGGGGTATCGGTGAACGAGCTGTACCGCGTCGGCGCGGGTGACGCGTCGAAGTCCAGGTGATTGTTTTCCCAGTAGCGAGTGCCGTCGGCGACAAGCGCTTTGTTGGAAAGCTGAATGCCGACCTTCGCCTGATTCGGTACGAAGCCTGCCGGGATCACGACGGGATTCGTGAACTGGGCCGATGCATCAGGGCGCGTGTAGGAGCCGCCCGGTCGGTCGTACTGCTTGATGCCTGTGGGAGCCTGAGCGCTCCAGAGTGCGAATCCGGCCGGCTGGAGGTAGCTCACCTGGCGTGCCCCGGCCCGTGCAAACTCCACGTCAAACTCGGCCAAGTCCGGAGCATTGGAACCGCTGTAGATCTCCCGGTTGAACTGGTTGGCAGACGGGCACCGCCAGTTGTTAAAGATCTGGACCGTCCGGGCAGCGCGGCCGGGCGAGAGCTTCGCCGCATCCCCCATCGTGGGACTGATCCAGTCAAAGTTGGTCGTGGGCGTGCTCGAAGAGGTGTTTCCCACGATCGCCGCGCCACCAGTCGCGTCCGCCTCCGCACCGCTGGTGTAGCGGCACGCGTAGTAGTCCTTCCAGTCACTCATGTAGGAGTGCTGCCCGATCGCAAGCTGGCGGACGAAGGAGGCGCACACGATGTTTCGACCCGCCTCGCGGGCCTTGCCAAGTGCAGGCAGCAGCATGGCGATCAGGAGCGCGATGATCGCGATGACGACCAGCAACTCGATCAGCGTGAATGCTCGCGGGCTCGATTTGGCGGAGGGGCGCATCCGGAGGTCCTTTCTACTTGCCGAAAATGTCCGCCTTGGTCGGCGACGTTCCAGAAATGCTGAGGTAACCATCGCGGTCGGCGATCAGATCGGCCTTGAGTGCTTTGTCCGCCTTGATCCGAGGGATGTAGCGGCCATCCAGCTTCCACTTACCTTCAACAGCGAAGACGGGGAACAGAGACTCGGTGCCTGTCGTCGGGTGCTTCGCAGGATAACGGACCGGGCGCTTTTCCGGATAAGTGGCCTCGAAAAGATCCCCGGTCCGAATGTCCACCATCGTCGCGGAGTTGGATTGGACAACCTTGTCGGTCGTCCCTGAGCACGAATAGAACGCCGACCCACCGACAGCCAGCACAGCGAGCACCATCACCACGATCTGCCACGGCTTGACGGTACCCATTGACACTCCGGTGCGTGTTCCCCGGCCACTGACGGATGGCCGTGCCCCCGAGAGGGCACATGGAAGGGTCCTCAGTCTACGTTCATGCCGTGGGCCACTCAACTTACCGACAGGCCTTCACGAATCCTGAGCGCGAGCCGCAGGCGCAAGAACCTCCAGAAGCGGATCGTCACCCTCGAACCACGGGCCACGAGTGGGTGTAGACGGGGTGAATGAGAGGGCCGGCGCGTATGATGGGTGACCTTCACCCGGCCTCCCGCCGCCTCCGCAGGGGACTCACCCGCAAGCACTTATGAAGATCATCCTCCCCAACCCCCGCGGCTTCTGCGCCGGCGTCCGCATGGCGATCGACGTCGTAGACCAGGTGCTGGACCTCTTCCCGGGCGAGCAGGTCTTCGTGTACCACGAGATCGTCCACAACAAGCATGTGGTCGGGCGGTTTGTGGACAGGGGGGTCCGATTCGTCGACGACATCGAGGAGATCCCGGAGGGGCGGATCGTGGTCTTCTCCGCCCACGGCGTCTCCCCCGCCATCCGCGAGCAGGCCCGGCGGCGGAAGCTCTTCTCTATTGATGCGACCTGCCCGCTGGTGACCAAGGTCCACGCCGAGGCCGTGCGGTACGCGCGGCAGGGGTACCAAATCCTGCTCGTAGGCCACAAGGACCACCAGGAGGTCGCGGGCACCTTCGGCGAGGCCCCGGACGTGACGCAGGTAGTTGAGTCGCCCTCGGATATCCCCTCGCTACTGATCCGTGACCCCGCGAAACTGGTGTACCTGACGCAGACCACGCTTTCGACAGATGACGCCGCGGTGGTGATTGACGCCCTACGGCTGGCTTTCCCGCTCATCAAGGAGCCGCCGAGCAGCGACATCTGCTACGCGACAACGAACCGGCAGCACGCCGTGCGGCAGATCGCGCCCGAGTGCGACCTGGTGCTGGTGATCGGCTCACGGAACTCGTCCAACTCGGTGCGGCTGACGGAGATCTCGGCCAACGTGGGCACCCGGGCCGAACGCGTGGACGACATCTCCGAGGTGGACTTCGCCTGGTTCCCGACCGGCGCCGAGACGGTCCTCATCACGGCCGGGGCCTCCGCCCCCGAGGACCTGGTCGCGACGGTGTGCCGAACCCTCCTGGAGCGGTTTGGCGGCACGATCGAGCAGCGCGACATCGTTGATGAGGATGTGGACTTCGCACCCCCCGGGGCGCTGCGCAAAGTCATGGTGGAGCGGGGGATAGATCCCATGGCCAAGGCCATCCACGTGTCCGCCCCCGTGATTACGCCGGAGCGGTACGGGGCGGTGGCGTTGACGGTGTCGGCCCCGCGTGGCAGCTAGTCGGGCATGCCGCGGAGAATCGCTTCGACGTCACGGGCTCCGTGAAGGACTCGAACGATTTGGACCGGCTGTGTTTCGGGTCGGTACACGATCAAGAAACGATGGACCACGAAGACCCTCATGACCTCATCCGAGAGGTCTTCTCGAACCCTGCCCAGCATCGGGAACTCTCCGAGTTTCACCATCGCCTGGTGAAGATCGTTCTCGACCGAATCGGCCGTTCGTGGACCATTGTCGGACGCAATTCATTCCCATATTTCCGCGAGATCCACGTCGGCTGCTGGCGTGACCTGAAACCGACTCACTTGGTCCCCCGCTTGGCTTGACGCAAGCGGAGCGCCTCGTCGCCATCAATTAAGTCGCCATCGCGCGCCTGCTTCAGTCCGACCGCGATCTTCGTCCGCACGTCTCCAAACGCGAGTTGGACGAGCTGGTCGTAGACCTCCGGCGTCATCACCACCGCCTCAGCACGGCCATTGACCGTGAGAACCTCCGGCCGTCCCGTTTCGCGGAGACGCTGGATGTGCTCCTGCGCGTTCTGCTTGAAGTCGGTCAGCGAGTAGGTGTCGCGGGCAAGGTGCATAGACCCTCCATCGGATCGAATTCGGTCTGGATTCAGTATACCCGACGGAACCACCATCAGCCCGCATCGTCTAAACTGGGACTCAGCACCTACGGAGATCACCATGCGCCCATGCGCCGCTCTCGTCGCCCCAGCGTTCGTTCTCGCCCTTGCCGCCCAGACGTTCGCCGGCGGACCGCCGGAGACCCGGAAGGACTCGGTCAAGGACACCCTCCACGGCCAGTCCTTCGTCGATGACTACCGATGGCTGGAGGGCGACAACAGCGACCCGGCCAAGATGGGGCGGATCACGGACGAGGCCGCGAAGTGGACGGATGCGCAGAACGCGTACACCCGCTCGGTCCTCGACAACCTCCCCGGACGGAAGGAACTGGTCGAGAAGCTCACGCCACTGATGGAGGTCGGCAGCGTCTCGAGCCCCGACATCCAGGGCGAGCGTTACTTCTACTTCAAGCGCGAGGGCAACGAGAACCAGCCCTCGCTGTACGTCCGCGAGGGCGCGAAGGGCACGCCCCGCCGGATCCTGGACCCCAAGTCGATCGACCCCACGGGGCTCACCACGGTGTCGTGGGCCGAGGCTTCCAAGGACGGCAAGCTGGTCGCGTTCGGCACGTACCGCTCGGGCGACGAGAACTCGACACTGCGTGTGATGGACGTTGACTCGGGCAAGACGTGGTCCCTCGAGATCACCGGCAAGGTGTCCAGCTGCGACTGGCTGCCTGACAGCTCGGGCTTTGTCTACCGCAACCTCGCGGACGTGAAGAACCCGTACTCGGGCCAGGTGCGCATCGCACGGCTGGACCCCAAGGCGCCGTTCCTCGCCTCCGACCAGCTCATCATGCGTCAGTACACGCCCGAGGAGAACGCCAGGCTCGCCACGACGTACGGCCCCGGCGGCGGAATCTCCGAGGACGGCAAGTGGCTGGCCCTCTCCTACTACACCGGCACCCGCAACAACGACCTGTGGGTCGCCCGCGCCGACGAGTTCCTCAAGACCGGCAAGCTGACCAAGCAGGAGGTCATCGTCGGCAAGGAAGCGCAGTCCGGCGGCGGCATCGTCGGCGACACGATGTACATGCTCACCACGCTCGATGCGCCCAACGGGCGCGTAGTCGCCGTGGACCTCAACAATCCTTCGCAGGAGAACTGGAAGGAGATCATCCCGCAGCGCAAGGACGCGGTGCTCCAGGGCTGCTCCATCGCGAAAGGCATCCTGGCCGCGAACTGGCTGACCAAGGCCAACAGCAGCATTGAGCTCTACGACTTCGCGGGCAAGCCGCAGGGCACGCTCAAGCTCCCGGGGATCGGCACGGCGAGCGTCGCGACCGAGCAGGACCGCACCCAGGCGTTCCTCTCCTTCACCAGCTTCAACTACCCCTCCACCATCTTCACGGTGGACCTCGCCAAGCCCGACGCCGATCCCGTGCTGTGGGAACGCCCGGCGGTGCCCGTCGACCCCTCCACGGTCGAGGTCAAGCAGGAGTTCTACTCCAGCAAGGACGGCACGCAGGTCAGCATGTTCATCGTTCACAAGAAGGGCCTGAAGCTCGACGGCAACAACCCCACCATCCTCTACGGCTACGGCGGCTTCACGCAGAACATGACGCCCACCTTCAGCGCGAACCTCTTCCAGTGGTATGACGCGGGCGGGGTCTACGTGGTCGCCAACCTCCGCGGCGGCAACGAGTACGGCGAAGCCTGGCACCAGGGCGGCATGCTCGCCAACAAGCAGAACACCTTCGACGACTTCTCATGGGCCGCCAAGGCCCTGATCGAGCGCGGCTACACCCGCCCCGAGAAACTCGCAGTGCGCGGCGGCAGCAACGGCGGCCTCCTCACCGGCGCCTTCCTCACCCAGACCCCCGAGTTGTGCTCGGTGGTCCTCTGCCACGTCCCCCTGCTCGACATGCTCCGCTACGACGACTTCCTCATGGCCAAGTACTGGGTGCCCGAGTACGGCACGGCCAAGGACGCCGAGCAGTTCAAGTGGCTGAACGCCTACTCCCCCTACCACCACATCAAGAAGGGCACGAAGTATCCCGCGGTGCTGTTCACCGCTGGCGAGAACGACAGCCGCGTCCACCCGCTGCACGCCCGCAAGATGGCCGCGGCGGTCCAGGCCGCGACGGCCAGCGACCCGGCCCAGAAGCCCGTCCTGCTGTGGGTTGACCGCGAGGCCGGCCACGGCCAGGGCAAGCCGCTCAACCTCCGCGTCCGCGACGTCGCCGACGAGCGGATCCTGGTGATGTGGCAGATGGGGATGCTGCCCAAGAAGTGAGGAAGTGACAGGGAACAGGGAACAGGGAACAGCAGGTCAAAACGAAGGCCCCGCGCACCAGCGCGGGGCCTTTTCAATTCCGGCTGTTCCCTGTTCCCTGACACTGTTCCCTCTCCTCAGAGGCCCAATGCCTTCTCCGGGTTCGCGTAGACCGTCGGCTCGCCGTGGCGGTTTTCTTCGATGACTTCCGCCGCGATGTTGGTCCCGCCCAGAGCCCGCGGGAACCGGTAACCGTCGATCGACTGCACATGCCCATCGGCGAACGCCGCGTTCGACGATGAGCCCGCGAGCGATCCACCCCCACCGCCGCCCGCGCCGGGGTGGCGGAAGCCGATGCGGCAGTTGTCCGTGCCCATGCGGTTGTCACGCTGGCGTCCGGAGTACACGCCGTCGGCAAGCGCGACGAGGGTCGAGGGGCGGACGAACGCACTGGTCTTGGTGAAGTCGATCGTGAGGCCATTGGTGCCGGGCCCGTACCCGACGCTGCCGGTGTAGTAGAGTTCCGGGGTGATCGGCGCGCCGTTGCCGATAGGGTTGTCACCGTTGATCCAGTACGCCACTCGCAGCTGGTTGTTGAAGTTGCGCTCGGGGATGGTGACGGGGTCAAAGCCGGCGCCGCTGCGGACGCAGGGCCAATCCATCCAGCCGCGCCCGTTGTCGGGGTTGTTGCCGGTCTGACCCGCGAGCAGCCCGGGCACGTCGAGCGCCTCGGGGCACGCGAGCGGACTCTGCCGCAGGGCCTGATCGCCCGCGCCCACGATGTACCCGCCCTGCGCAAGGATGGGGCCCCAGCCGTCCAGCGGGACGCCGATGCCCGTTGTGCCCGTCATGGTGTACGAGGGGACGCACCGCTCCTTGTGGTCGTTGTTGTAGAGCGTCAGGGCCTGACCCGCCCCGCGCAGGGTGGCGGCGCAGGTCGTCGCCTTCGCGGTGCGTCGAGCTTTCCCGAGTGCGGGCAACAGGATGCCAATCAGCAGCGCGATGATCGCGATGACGACCAGGAGCTCGATCAGCGTGAACGCAGCGCGGCGGCGGGAGGGCATCGCCGGGAGCATACCGCAGACCGCCCACTCAACCTGTCACGACTCTTCGGATCCTCCAAACCTCGGCGCAAACCGGCATCATGTCGCGCTCACGCAGTCCGAAAACCGCCGCCTTGACACGGTTAAGACGTGTGGCACACTGACATGTGATGGGCCCACGGGGAGTCCAATCTGTGTTCGCACTCGTGCGTGAGGAACGTGCCGCGGCCATCGCGGGTGCGCTCGAGGGCCTCACAGTCCCCCATCCCAGCCCCTATAGCTGGGCGGCCCGGGGCGATGACGCCGCGCCGCACCGGTTCAGCGAGTTATGCCGACGCGTGCTGGCGGTGCTCACCGATGCGGAGCTTCAAACGGTGGCGCTGGCCTGGGGATTGCCCACGGGGACGTCACAGTCGCACACACGCGAGCAGCTCGAGACGGCGTTGTGCCATCGATTCGCGCAGGGCAGGCCCGCCTGACCGCCCTTTGGGGCTCATCGCCTAACGCAAGCCCACCGGAGGGGAATACGGCGCCCCGCCCCTCGCCCCGGCAGCCGGGGGTGCTACTGTTCCCCGGCCTCAGTTTTTCCGCCTTGCCGGGAGTGTCCCGGTTTTGTCCTTCGGAAGCACTGGCTCCCCGACGCTTCCTCCGCCCAGGTTGAGCAGCGGTCCTGTCCCCCTGGGCTCTTTGGAAGCACGGTATGAAGCTCTACGTTGGTAACCTCTCTTTTCAGACGTCCGAAGGCCAGCTCCGCGAAATGTTCGAGGGGTTCGGCCCCGTCTCGTCCGCGTCGCTGGTCATGGACCGCGACACCGGCCGGCCCCGCGGCTTCGGCTTCGTCGAGATGAATGACGACGCCCACGCGAAGGCGGCCATGGCCGCCCTCAACGGCAAGAACGTTGACGGTCGCGACCTGACCGTCAACGAGGCCAAGCCCCGCGAAGGCGGCGGCGGTGGCGGCAGCCGTGGCGGCTTCGGCGGCGGCGGTAGCCGTGGCGGCGGCGGTGGTGGCGGCCGCAGCGGTGGCGGCGGCGGCGGTGGCCGCGGCGGGTGGTAATCCACTCCGCTTGATCTGATGAAATCAAGAAGGGCCGGCGCGACGCGCCGGCCCTCTTTTATTTTGAGTTGTGCTGAAGGGCGAGCGATCCGCCAGCGAGGCGGACGGCCGCGACGTAGTCTCGCCCGATCTACTTCCGGCGCGTGGCCATCTTCTCGGGGCTGGGCAGCTTCACGTTGCTCGCGAGGCCCAGCAGCTCCAGCCCCCGGATGAACCAGTAGCTGAGGTCGAGCTCCCACCAGCGCAGGCCGTGGCGGGCGCTCGTGGGGAAGGCGTGGTGGTTGTTGTGCCACCCCTCGCCCATCGCCAGCACGCCGACGATCGCGTTGTTGCGGGATTCGTCGTGGCTCTCGAAGGGCTTGGTGCCCCAGAGGTGACAGATCGAGTTGACGCTCCACGTGATGTGGTGATTCACGAGCACGCGCACGAGCCCGCCCCACAGGAAGCCCAGGAGCGCGCCCTTCCACGTCATTGTCAGCAGCCCGCCTGCCACCGCAGGAATCACCAGCCCCGCGAAAACCCAAAACAAGAAGTGCCGGCTCACGGCCGCCGTGACAGGGTCGTTGCGGAGGTCCTTCGTATAGCGCGCCAGGCCCCGCTGATGTCCGGCGATCATCCAGCCCACGTGCGCGTGCCAGAAACCCTGAAGCGTGCCCCACACGGTCGCGGCGAACTCGCCGCCCGCGTGATGATGCGGGGAGTGCGGGTCATCCTCGCCGTCGGCGTGCTGGTGGTGCTTGCGGTGGGCCCCCGCCCACTGGATCACCGGCCCCTGCACGGCCATTGAGCCCAGAGCCCCCAGGATGTACCGCACGGGCGCGACCGCCTGGAAGGCCTTGTGCGTGAACAGCCGGTGATAGCCGACGGTGACGCCGAAGGCCGTGGCGAAGGACATGGACAGCGAGATGATCGCCTGCGTCCAGTCGAACGCCGTGCCCCAGGAGAAGTAGATCGCGAGCGCCAGGCCCAGCAGAGGCACCGTCACCGCGCCGAGATTGACGCGGCGGACCGTACGGTCGGCGGGGTTTTCAGCGTGCGAATGAGCGCGGGCGTGGATGGGTTCGGGCTGCGCCTCAATGTATGAGGCGGGCGGGGTGTGCGAGGCGTCGGGCGGGGGGCAGACTGTATCGGGTTTTTCCGGCGCAGAAAACGTAGTCAATGCTGTAAGGGTAGCGTGATCCGGGGAAGGAAGCGCGCCCGCACGGCCGGGGTCTTTGCCCCAATGTTCCCTGTCGGTTACGCCCAAACCCCCCACTGTCACTGCGCCGGGACGGGGGACGGGCCGCCGTCGTGGACCTTCGGCGGGTGGAAGTCCACTTTCGGGAGGATGGGGCCGGGGGCAGAAGCCTGGATCGTCCAGAGCAGCTCGCTCGGATCGACGGCGCCGGGCGCTTGCAACGGCGAGAGCGTCACGGAAACGGGGGTTCCGAGGGCACCTGAGGCGAGTGGCTCGACAGCGTGCCCGTGAGGTCGGCAAACAATGGTTCCGTGCCAGGCGGCGGGTTCCCCCAGTCGCGCACGGGTGATGCGGGTGCGCACCAGGCCGCGCTCGTGCTCCACGAACCGCAGGGGCAAGGGCTTACCAACCACCGAGCCCTCGCACTCGAACAGCGCCACCGCGGCATTGTTGACGACCTGGATCACCCCGCCCAGATCGGTCGTCAGGCATGGCACGGGGAGCATCATGAACAGCGCGCGGTAGCGTGCCCGCACGGCGTGGACCTCAGCCGTGAGCTGCTCGAGTTGCCGGGCCCTGGCCGTGAGTTCATCGTCGGCGGTGCGGAGCTCTTCGAGTGAGTAGTCCAGACGCTCCAGCAGCGTCGAGCAGGCTGGGTCCTGCGCCCGTTCCTTGACGACGCTCGCGATGGATTCCCTGACGGCCGTGATTTCCTGCCGGAAGGACATGAGCATTGAGAGTCCCCTCTCTCAAGGGCGAGTTTCGGTCGCCTCTTCGATCAGAATGATAACTCCGGATGGCGTGGCTTTCCTGGGTGTTCGATCTCCGTTCCCCTCGCTGAACAGGGGAGCCACCGTCACCACGCACGTCACTGCGCGGCCGCGACGGTTGGTCGCCGCCAAGCGCAAAGTTTGCGCACCGGCGTCCACCGGAGACGGGGCGTTGGAGGATTGATGGCTCGAAGCTGACCCCAGGGCCGAGCGGATCGCGGCCTTCAGCTGCTCGACCGGCAGCCCGAAGTCCAGTGAGAACAGGTTCTTGCCCTCAGTCTCGTCGGGCCGCAGCCCCCACTGGTCTGTGGCCCGCGCGTTCCAGACCACGACGCGGAACTCGGGGTCGATGATGATCACCCCCGAGCTCAGCGACCCGATGACGCTCCGCCAGAACTGGCCCATCTCCAGGAGCTCGGTCCCCTGCTCGCGGAGCTGCTCGTTGGTGGCGCGGAGCTCCTCGTTGGTGGACTGGAGCTCCTCGTTCATCGTCTCGAGCTCTTCGTTGGTGGACTGGAGCTCCTCGTTGGTGGTTTCCAGCTCCTCGACGGTGGACTGGAGCTCCTCGTTGGTGGTCTGGAGCTCCTCGTGGGCCGTCTCGCGCTCTTCGCTGGCGTGCTGGAGGTCCTCTCGGAGGCGCTTCACGAGCGTCGCCTCGGCGAAGGTGATGCTCGTGCCCAGCGGCGAGCCGGAGAGGTCCAGCAGCGGGACGAACTGCACGTCGAAGCAGCGCGGGTCGGGCCCGCCCAGGACGTTCACTTCCTTCAGCATGAGCGGCAGCCCGGTATGCCGGGCCCGCTCCACGCACATCGGCAGGTCCAGGGCCACGGCCGACAGCGAGAGCTCCGCCAGGGGCCGGCCGACGTCCGAGGGCGTTAGGCCGAAGAGGGTGCGTGAGCGGTCGTTGAGCGAGACAAGCACGCCCAGCGGGTCCACCACCAGCTGCGCCACCGGCGCGCTCTGCAGGGCCGCCTCGCGCAGCGTCTCATCGGAGGGCGCGGCGGGCATGGAGAGGGACACCGAGGACCGATGAGGCGCGATGGGCGTGCTGGTGCGGTCCACGCGGACGAAGACGCGTCGCTTCAGGTCCAGCGGCGTAAAGATGTCCGTGTTGGTCAGCAGCATCTCGGCCTTGCCCAGGAACAGGTAGCCCGTGGGGAGCATGGCAAAGTGGAAGCGCTCCAGCACCCGCGTCTGCGCTTCGCTGTTGAAGTACATCATCGTGTTGCGGCACAGCAGCAGGTCCACCTTGCTGATGGGCGAGTCCGTCAGCAGGTCATGGCGGCCGAACACGACGTTGCGGCGGAGCTCGGGGTCCACGCTGAAGTACTGGCCCACAGGCCTCAGGTACTTCTCCCGCAGCCGCGGGGGCAGGGACTGCACATCGCGCCCCGAGTACACGCCTTGGCGGGCCTTGCTCAGGTCCCCCTCGTTGAGGTCGGTCGCGTAGATCTTGACGCGTGACGCGTACTCCTCGCCCATCGCCTCGCTCAGCACCATCGCCAGCGTGTAGGGCTCCTCACCCGACGCGCACCCCGCGACCCAGCAGCGGACCGGAGCACCGCTCACCGCCTTGGAGGCCAGCACGCTGGGGATGACGCGCTCGCTGAGGAAGTCCCATGCCGCGGGGTCCCGGTAGAAGGACGTGACGTTGATCAGGATGGTGTTGAAGAGCTGCGCGAACTCGTCGGGGTGGACTTCGAGGTAGTCCTGGTACTCGGAGTACGTCTCGATGCCCCCGATGGTCTCCATGCGGTGCCGCACGCGCCGGCTCAGCGTCGTCCGCTTGTACGCGGTGAAGTCAAAGCCGCGGGAGCGGTGCAGGTACGCGAGCAGTGATTCAAACTCGGGGTCGGGCTGCGCGTCGGCCTCCGAGATGTCACTCTCCGAGAGTTCCCGTGCATTCTCCTGGCTGGTGGTGAGCTCTTCGGCGTCGCCGTTCTGGTGGTCGTGGTCTGGCGCGGTCATGGTTCCCAGTCTTCACCCGAGGGCCGTTGAAGGATTCGCCCGTCAGGGGTCGAGCTGCACGCTCGTCTGGTTCCCCTCGACCGGCTCGCCGGAGCTTGCGGGGGGCTCTCGGAGGAGCAGCTTCCGGATGGTATCAGCATGCTGCGTTGCGGTGCGTGCCTTGTCGCCGAAACGGGACGCGGTATTGAGATCGCGGCGCTGCTCGGCGCGGATGGCGAGCCGGTCCAGGAGCGTGGCATGCTCTTCCAAGGCCCGCAGGGCGCTCCAGAGGGCGTTCTCGAATCCATCATTCTGCGCTGCCAATAAACTCTCGGCCCCGAAGGCGTGGCCCACGCGGCAGCGGTACCGCGGCAGCTCGTCGGGGCCCAGCTCAAAGAGAGAGCCGCCGCAGTCCGGGCACGCGTAACCGCTGGGGCTGCCGGGCCGGTCGTCCTTGTGCATCGCACTGGGTTCCATCGCGGACATCTGATCCTCCCTCGCCATGATCGAGCCCGGCATCACCGCGCCGTTCTGACCGTTGTTCCGCGCGTGGCCCCCAGCGCCCCCAGCGCCCTCGGGCGCGAGGTGGTGGTGTACGACCGCGACCGGCGCCTTCACCGCCAGCGTGAGCACGTGCGCGAGCTCGGCCGCGGTGCACACCTGGTCCACCCCCCGCCCGCTCGGGGACTCGCGATCCACCACCGCCGCGTACCTGATCGCCGCGCGGGGCATGTCGGGGTACAGCGCGTCATTGGGGTCCTGCACGATCGTGATGCCCCCCGCGGCGTGTACGGCCGCGAGCCCCGCGGCGCCGTCGTCCAAGTTCCCCGAGAGCACGACGCCCACGACGCGCGGCCCAAAGTGCAGCGCCGCGCTCCGGAAGAGCGGGTCCACCGCGGGGCGGTGCCCGTTCTCGCGCGGGCCCCGCACCACCAGGACGCGCCCCGAGTCCGCCGCGATGCCCCGCCGCAGCAGCAGGTGGTGGTCCGGCGGCGCGATGTAGATGCGGCCCGGCCGCACCTCCAGCCCGTCGGTCGCTGTCAGGGCGGGCAGCGGCCCCGCGCGCGAGAGGATCGCGGGCAGCACGCTGGGGGCGGTGGGCGGGATGTGCAGCACAATGAAGATCGCCGCGTCCAGCCCCGGCGGCAGCCCGGCCACCATCGTCCGCAGCACCTCCACCCCGCCCGCCGAGGCCCCGATGACGACGATGTCGTGCCCTTGAGCCATCCGAGCGCCTCCGCCCCCCACACCCCCACACCCCCACTCCCCAGCATGGCACACGCGAACACGCCGCGCCCCGCGAGCGGGCACAATTCCGTGCAACTCGGGCGGTCACTCCATCCTCACACGATCCCGCGCGGCGCTACACCATGAACATCGGGCTAGATCCGGCCTTCCCACACGGCCATCAGGCGGCACCCGTCAGGCTCCGTCGTGGCCTTGGGCTTGGCGGTGGTTGCATCAGGAGCCGGGTACAAACGGAACACCCGCGCCCCGCGGTACTCCGCCTGTCCAGCATGAGCCGGGTTCAGCGGGGCGAGGGGCCGCTCGTCGTCACGCGTGCAAGCCAGCGGCTCCCACCCCGCGTACGCGCCATTCTCCACGAGGGCGTTGAGCCAGTCCTCGGCGCAGCCGGGCCAGCGGCAGGTGATGGTGCTGCCGCGCACATGCGTGAACGCGCCATGCTGGCTGCGGGTAAGGCCGACGAATCCGAGGACTTTCACAGGAAGGACTCCGCGTCGCTGCTGATTCAGCATAGCGGGGGCCGGGTGAATCCAGATGAAGTCCGCACGCGGCGTTTCGCCCGGTCAACTCACCGCGTGGCAAACAACCCTCCACACCCCCACACACCCCCACACGGCCACACCGACGCGCCGCAACCCCGCACAAAAGTGCGTCCCCGATCTGGCAACCAGCGGACCCTGCTGTACGGTGAAACCACCGGCCGCCCCCGTCTCGCGCCGCTCCCCACCCACACATCTCACCCGCACACCCCCCGCAACCCTGGTCCCGCACCGTGCGGGACCGCCGCGACCGGTGACCACCGCCGGCGCGGTTCCCTGCGCACGCGACGCTCATCCGCGATCCACGTGAGTTCGCGGCGGATGCGCCACCGACGCAAGGCGGAAGAAATTTCGGATTTCGGATTTGGGATTTCGGATGTGAAGGCAAAACGCAAACGGGCCCGGCGCACAACGCGCCGGGCCCTGTCACTGTTCCCTGTTCCCTGTCCCTGTTCCCTCTTACGCCGCCATCTTCCCGGCGCCCTCGCCCGTGAACTGCGAGGCGATCACCATCCCGCCGCCCTCGATGCCGAACTGCACCGTGAAGGGGGCGGAGGCGAGGCCGATGGAGCCGCCGCGCTGGGCCTGCACGCTGTAGCTGGCGCCGCCGCTGCTCGAGGGGATCGTCGCGTCGGTCCAGTTCTTGGCGCCGATCACCGCGACCTGCGTCCACGGCGCGCCGGGCCCCGCGCTCAGCAGGCGGCGGCGCACGAAGTAGACCGTGCCCTGGGCCCCGTGGGGGTTCTTGCACTTCCACGTGAGCTTGACCGAGCCGTCCTCGTTGAGCGTGGCTTTGAACGAGTCCGGGCGGCCGGGTTCAGGCAGGCTGCCGGGGGTTGGGGGCGGGGGCAGCTGGGCAAGCGACCAAACATTGGCCGGATCAGCACTGGCCGCGGCGAAGGCGTCAACCTTGCCGAACACGGTGGTGAACACCGCCGTCATCTCTCGCCATCGCTCGTTGGCGAGGCCGGTCGCGGTACGCAGCGCCTCCTTCGCCTGGATCACGGCGATGTTGGCGTCGTTGGCCTTGGTGACCGCAAGGGTATAACTCGAAATATCCCCTGACTGCAACCCAACGGCGGCCATGTTGCTCGTGAGCGGTTCGATGTGCGCGATGCCGAAGTCGATGGCGTCGGTGCGGGGCGTACGGACAATGCGCTGCTTGGACATAGATAAGACTCCATATCTGAGACTGTGGTGTCTGAGCCGGGCGATGAAGTGCCCAGCCCACCGCAGTCCCCCCCGCGTCACGTTGACGCAGCTCGTCGTGCGGCAGTGTGTTCATCGCCGGTTCCGGGTGAAGGCAACGGTTTAGACCCAGTATTGCAGTGATTTCGCACCCCACGCCGCCGGATAAACCGCGCACCCCGCACACACCATCCCCACACCGCCGCGCCGAGCCATTGCGCAGCGCAACAAAGCCATTGCACAGTTCCACAAAGCGCCCGCGCAGCGCGACAAAGCCATTGCGCAGTCCAACAAAGCCATTGCGCAGCGCGACTCTTCCATGGCACGATTCAACCATGCCATTGCGCAGCGCAATCGCGCAATGGCTCAGTCCCGCCGTGCCATGGCCGAGCAGCGCCGTGCCATTGCGCCGCGCGACTGACGGCCCCGAACGGGGCCAAGGGCTGTAGCCACGGGTGGAGCGACGCCCGCTTCGGGCGAGCGCAACCCGTGGAACGCGGGAAGACACGGAGCCCGCCCCGGAAGGGGCGGAGGAGCGCGTGTGCCGTCACGTCAGACATCCGTCGCCCCTGCCGGGGCTCCAAGACAAATAAGAAGATGGATGATGTGCGCCCGCCCTCCACGGGTTCCGGTCGCTCACGCGACCTCCACCCTTGGCTACAGCCCGCGGCCCCATTCGGGACCGGAAGGCCGCCCGGCGCCATCAATCGCCGCGGCCGGTGGCATCGAGCCCAACCCGCGGCGTGGTCCGCGACGCATCGATGGTCTTCCCCGCGGCCGTGTCTCAATCATCGATTGCGCCGCCCAGAGCGACGGCGAATCGATGCCACCGGCCGTCCTCGTGACCGAGGGGAGCAGGATCGCGCCCTAAGGCGGCGTCACAGGTGAGATTGGAAAGGACCCGGCGCGTGGGCATCGGCCCTTTCTGTCGTACAGGCCGCTAAACTACGCCATTTACGCCCAGAAGTACAAATAAGCCAAAAAATGGCAATGATAGCCGTTGACAGACGTCGTGTACCCGTAATACGCTGGCCTGTCAATCAGTGAGCGTGAAAGGAAAGATCATGACGAAGGGCAACGGACCGGTGGACTTGGCGAAGCTGCGCAAAATCTACAAGAATGACGGGACGGCCAGGGCACTACTTGACCACTTTGCGGAGCGGGAGCGGTTCTTTACCGAGACGACGGTTGAGCGACTGCGTCAGAACCTTGAGGCACGCGGCGTTCCAGCATCCGCAGCCCAGATTCGTCAATCCCTGGACGCGCTGGAGAAAATCGGCGCTGGTGAGTTGCGGATCGGTCGGAAGGGACACCAGACGCGCTTCGTTTGGGCCGTGAACAATGTGCAGTTGGGTGTGGCTGCACGGGGCGAGAGCGAGCAAGTCGATTCGGCAAACGGAGCGATGGCGGAGCCTGCCGGTGCGCAGTTTCTGACTCACGAATTTCGTCTCCGACCTGACGTTGTGCTTCGTCTGGAAACTCCCTTTGACTTGACCGCGAACGAGGCGTCACGGATTTCAGATTGGGTTAGGACGCTGCCCTTTTCTACATAACCAGCGCTCGACAGTGCCACGGGTTCCTGGTCTCTTTCTCACCTAAACGGTATCTGCAGCCGAGTGCCAATCGCCGCGGCCGGTAGCTTCGAGTCCACCCCGGCGTGATTCGCGGCGCATTGATGGTCTTCCCCGCGGCCCGTGCTCGACCACCCAATCACCTTGAACCTTGCCACCCGCCACGTTTGGTATGCTCACAGAATGAACCAGGCGGAGCTCGAGTTTCTTGCTGAACTGCAGGCCGCGGAACAGGAGTGCCGCAAGCTTGGGTACAACCCAACTGCGTTCGTTGGCATGCTCGGGCGGTCAGGCCCCTTTGACGTTGTGCGGACTCTGCTTCAGAAGCCGAACCCTTCTGATGGATTCGCTCGCCTTTTTATGCTTGGGCGACCCGACCTCACTGTTGAGGCGATCGCACTTCGTCCGCAATGGCAGAAGTACTTCTCTGAAGCGGAACTCGCCGTGGCCCGGAGTCGGCTGGGTCAGCCGCACTCGACCGGAACCGCGCCGAAGGACCGCCCCGCGCCCGCAGGCGGTGACGATGTTGAACAACTCCTCGGCCAGCTCGCAGCGGCGAACGCCAACGCCGATCGGACGGCCGCGAAGCGAATCCGATGGCGGCTCCGTGAACTCGGGCACTATGGCGGAATCAGCCTTCCGCCCGAGCCCCCCGATCCTCCCTCACCGCCGGTTCTCCCGCCAATCCCCGAAGCCGAGTCCCTGCTGGCCCGCATTCGCGCACTCAACGGACTCGCCGAGCGCAACCACGAGCGTGTGGTCGAAGACCTGCTCACGCGGCTCGGCTTCGACGTGTCTCGGATCGTGTTCCAGCGCGGCCGAATCGACGTGTGCATCGTCGGACCCGACAACAAGGCGGCCGCGGTATTCGAGGTCAAGACAAGCATTCAAAACTCGGCCCAGCACGCCGAGGCGCGGCGACAGGGATTCGATTACGCCAACCAGTCCAAAGCGAGGTTCGTCATCTTGACCGACGGCGACCGCTATGAGGTGTACGACCGGCGAAAGGGCCTCGACTACGACGAGATGTTCGCCGGCAAGTTCCAGCTCACGGCCTTCCGCGAAACCGATTCCGCAGCGCTGGACCTCATCCGGCCGAGTTCGCTGATCCCCTGAAGCCGCTACGTCTACCGGGTCGAATTCGCGCGTGAAGCCTTCCGCTTTCCTACCATCCCCCTTTGGCCCCCGGCCCTTTTCCGCAGGACTTTGGACCCAGGACTCAGGACCCCTATGACCACCGCCACCGCTCCACGCCCCCCCACTCTGCCCGCCCACAACTTCCCCGGCCTGCCGGACTTTTCGCGAGCCCTGCCGCCGCGGGAGGGGGACCGGGTGATCCAGTTCAGGGAGGCGCTGCGCGAGGCGATGAGCGAGGAGATGCGGCGGGACGCGCGGATCTTCCTGATGGGCGAGGAGGTGGCGGAGTACAACGGCGCGTACAAGATCAGCCAGGGGATGCTCGAGGAGTTTGGCCCCAAGCGGATCATCGACGCCCCCATCAGCGAGAACGGCTTCGCGGGGCTGGCCGTGGGCGCGGCGATGTACGGGCTCAAGCCGATCATCGAGTTCATGAGCTGGTCCTTCTCGCTGGTCGCGGCCGACCAGATCCTCAACAACGTGCCCAAGATGCTGTACATGTCCGGCGGCCAGTGGGGCTGCGGCGTGGTGTTCCGCGGCAACGACGGCGCGGGCGGGCAGCTGGGCTCGACGCACAGCTGGACGGTGGAAGGCCTGTACAGCAACGTGCCCGGCGTGAAGATCGCGATCCCCAGCAACCCCTACGACGCGAAGGGGCTGCTGAAGACCGCCCTGCGCGAGGTGGACCCCGTGTTCTTCCTGGAGAGCGAGCGCATGCTGGGCGACAAGGCCCACGTGCCCGCGGAGGAGTACTACATCCCCTTCGGGCAGGCGTACTTGGCGCGGGAGGGGAGCGACTGCACGGTGGTGAGCTTCGGGCGGCCGGTGAACTTCTGCATCGAGGCGGCGGACGAGCTGGCGAAGGACGGGATTACGTGCGACGTGCTGGACATGCGGACGATCCGGCCGCTGGATATTGACTCGGTGCTGGAGTCGCTGAGGAAGACGGGGCGGATCGTGGTGGTGGACCAGTGCTGGCCCTTCGCCAGCGTGGCCAGCGAGGTGGTGACGCAGGTGATCGAGAAGGGCTTCGACCTCCTCGACCACGAGCCCGTCCGCGTCAACTCCGCCGACGTCCCGACGCCCTACGCCAAGAACCTCGAGGCGGAGTACCTGCCCAACAAGAACCGGATCATGGCGGCGGTGCGGAAGTGCGTGGGGCGGTAGACTGTTGGAGACGGGTTTCTGGGAGGCGCAGATATGGATATCGCGGCCATTCGGCGGTATGTGAACGACAACCCGGACGGCGTTCTGATCCGGATGGTCGACGGAACCGAGTACCCAGTCCCGCATCGCGATTGGGTCTGGTTCACGCCCTCCATCCTTCCCAACGAAGACAGGCCGTCACGCCCATCCAACACGTCCTTCTGGCTCGCGCACGAGGGATACGGCAAGCTGATCAACGCGTTGCTCGTCAAAGAGCTGGTGCCCATGGCGGCGAAGAAGAACGGCAACGGCTCACACGGCGGCAAGAAGCGCAAGTCCAAGTAATCGAAAGAGAACTGCTCCATGCCTATTGAGATGACCATGCCCCGCCTGTCCGACACCATGCAGCAGGGCACGATCGTGAAGTGGAACGTGAAGGAGGGCCAGAAGGTCAAGTCCGGCGACGTCGTCGCCGACATCGAGACCGACAAGGCCACCATGGAGCTCCAGAGCTTCGACGATGGCACTGTCGCCAAGCTGGCCGTCGCCGAAGGCCAGGCCGTGCCCGTGGGCACGCTGATCATGGTGCTTGCCGGCGCGGGCGAGAGCGTGGACGCGGCCAAGGCCGGCGGCGGCAATGCGAGCAAAGGCTCAGCACCCGCCCCCGCGACCACCGGCAAGCAGGCCCAGGCCGAAGGCGAGACCGGCGCGAGCAAGCCCACCAACGCAAGCAGCACTGCGACGATCAATCGCTCCCAGGCCCCATCGGCTCCAACTACATCCAACGGCTCACACGGCGTTGGCAACCAGAACCAAGGTGGCGGCCGCGTGTTCGCCTCGCCACTCGCCCGGAAGATCGCCTCCGAGTCCGGCGTGGACCTCTCCGGCGTGCAGGGCTCCGGCCCCAGCGGCCGCATCATCCGCCGCGACGTCGAGGGCGCGATGAGCTCGGGCACCGCCGGCCGCACGGCCGGCCAGGGCCAGCAGATCGAACCCAAGCGGACGGCCCCAGCGCCGATCCCCGCCGCGGGCGCGACGCTCGAATCCCGCAGCGTCCCGATCTCCAACATGCGGCGCGTCATCGCCAGCCGCCTGCAGGAATCCAAGCAGACAATCCCCCATTACCAGGTCACCGTTGATGTCGACATGGACCCGCTGATGTCCCTCCGCGCCCAGCTCAACGAGCAGCTCGCGGCCCAGGGCGTCAAGCTCAGCGTCAACGACTTCCTCGTCAAGGCCGTGGCCCTCGCCATGCACCAGCACCCCTACGTCAACAGCCGCTGGGGCAGCAAGGGCGACGCCATTGACCTGATCGCCGACGTCAACATCGGCATCGCCATCGCCCTCCCCGAAGAACGCGGCGGCGGCCTCCTCGTCGCGACCCTCCGCAACGCCGACAACATGGGCCTGCGCCAGATCTCCGCCCAGTCCAAGCAGCTCGCCGACAAGGCCCGCACCAAGGGCCTCGCCCCGCAGGAGATGTCCGACTCCACCTTCACGATCAGCAACCTGGGCATGTTCGGCGTCGCCCACTTCAACGCCATCATCAACCCGCCCAACGTCGCCATCCTGGCCGTGGGCGCGGCGATCGAGAAGCCCGTGGTCAAGAACGGCCAGGTCGTCCCCGGCCAGGTCATGTCCATGACCATGTCCAGCGACCACCGCGTCGTCGACGGCGCCATGGCCGCGGCCTACCTCGCAACGGTGCGGCAGCTGCTCGAGAAGCCGGCGACGCTGCTGGTGTAACGCACTTCAATCGAACCGTGCCACCGAGATGTCCTCATCTCGGTGGTCTTCATTTGGTGCGGTGAGGTTCAGCTCACCGGCAGCCGCACCACAAAGTCCGTCCCGCGCCCAACCTCCGTGTGGACGTCGATCCGCCCGCCGTGCGCCTCGATCAGCCGCCGCGTGGTGGGCAGCCCCAGCCCGGTCCCCCCGCTCTTGGTCGTGAAGTAAGGCGTGAAGAGCCGGCCCATCGCCTCGGGCCCGATCCCCGGCCCGGTGTCGATCACGTGCAGAACGTGCGTGACCTTCCCCTCGCGATCCGTCTCGCTCGCCGTGCGGAGGATCAGCTCCTTGGGCCCATCCTTCACCGCCGCCATCGCCTGCACCGCGTTGAGCATCAGGTTCAGCACCGCCTGCTTCACCTGCTTGGCATCGATCCGCGCGACCAGCGGCGCCGCCGCCAGCTCCGTCCGCAGCCGCACCCCCTGCTGCTGCGCCTGCGGCTGGAAGAAGTCGCACAGCTCATCGACCACCTTGTTGAGGTCCGCCTCCGCCAGGTCCAGCCGGATCTCGCCCGCGAAGTTCAGGAAGTCCGACAGGATGCCGCGCAGCCGCTCCACCTCGCGCCGCAGGGACGACAGCCGGCGCGAGAGCCGCTGCTTCGCGTCCGGATCCACCCCCTCGAGTTCCTCAACCCCTTCCACCAGTAGCTGCGCGTTGAGCCCGATCGTGCTCAGCGGGTTCTTGATCTCGTGCGCGAGGCCGCCCGTCATCGCCCCCACTTCCGCCAGCCGTTCCGCGGCCCTCGCCCGCCGCTCCGCCTCCCGCAGGCGGGCCATCGCCCGCCGCAGGTGCCAACGCGACGCCAGCAGCGCACACGCGCCGCCCACCGCCGCCCCGCCGATGAACATGGAAGCCTCGTTCACGGCCAGAGTATTGGTCCACCCCAGGTCAGAAGCCAAGCCGCACGGCACACTTACGCCGGCCGCTGCCGGGGCGTCCGCGAGTAGCCGCGCTTGAGGGCGGCCCCCGTCTCAAGGTCCTCAACCCTCTGCACCTTCGTCGCTTTCCACCGGTTGTCGGTCTTGACGGCGTCATACTGCACCGTCGAACCGTCCTTGAGCACCCGGAACCCATCTCCCTGGATCACCGTGTAGTGCGTAAAGACGTCCTGCCCCTCCGGCCCGACGATAAACCCGAAGCCCTTGCGCGGGTCAAACCACTTGACAACCCCCTCGACACCCTCGATCGACTGCACGTGTTCGTCCATAACCAACTCCCCGCATTACTCCACTCGCGGGGCCCCGCACGCGGCTTCCTGCCGTGAAAGAAAATACCGACCGCCACGACCGAGCGATTCGCCCGAGTCGGGAGGAGGCCTTACACAGGTTGCACGCATTGACGCAGGACCCAGCACCGGCCGAAAGCTCTTCCCCACGAACAGCCGCGGCCAGTGGATTACCCAGATTACCTCTCTTGTCAAGGTAACGTCAAGGATGATTCCACATATTCCGGACTGAAGGCACGAAAAAGCCCCCTGACGGTTGTCAGAGGGCCTGCTCAAGTCACGGATTGCGTGCAAACCGACACAGGCGGTCGGCCGCGCGTCTCAACTCAGGCCGGTGCCCCAGTCGGCTGCGCCGGCTGCTTGGACCGGTTCTCGTCAACCAGCACGGCCTTGCGGCTGAGCTTGATGCGGCCCTGGTCATCCACGTTGATGACCTTGACCTTCACCACGTCGCCCAGCTTCACGACCTCGCTGACGCTCTTGACGTACCCCTCGGCCAGCTCGGAGATGTGGCACATGCCGTCGGTCCCCGGCGCGAGCTCGATGAACGCGCCGAAGTCCTTCATGCTCACGACCTTGCCGGTGTACACCGTGCCAACCTTGATCTCTTCGCAGAGCGCCTCGATCTCGGAGCGGGCGCCCTCGATCGTCTCGGCGTTGAGGCCGGCCAGCTGCACCGTGCCGTCGTCCTCGACGTCGATGGTGACGCCGTAACGGTCCTGGAGGCCGCGGATCATCTTGCCGCCGGGCCCGATGAGCTTGCCAATCTTCTCGGGGTCGATGTGGATCGTGATCAGTCGTGGTGCGAGCTGGCTGATCGCCGTGCGCGGGGCGGGGATGATCTGCTCCATCGTCTCGATGATGTCCAGCCGGCCCAGGCGGGCCTGCTCCAGGATCCGCTCGATCTGCGGCAGCACCAGCCCGCGGGTCTTGAGGTCCAGCTGGATGCCGGTGATGCCCTCACGCGTCCCCGAGACCTTGAAGTCCATGTCGCCGAAGAAGTCCTCTTCGCCGATGATGTCGGTGACGAAGATCTCGTTCTGGTCGTTGTCATCCGCGAAGCGGCCGACCGAAATGCCCGCGCACGTCGCCCGGATGGGCACGCCCGCGTCCATCAGCGCCAGCACGCCGCCGCACACGCTCGCCATCGAAGACGACCCGTTGGACTCGGTGATGTCGCTCACAACGCGGATCGTGTAGGGGAAGTCCTCGGGACTGGGCAGGATCGCCATCAGGCTGCGCTCTGCGAGCGCTCCGTGGCCGATCTCGCGACGACCGGGACCCGTGATCCGCTTCACTTCGCCCGTGGAGAAGGGCGGGAAGTTGTAGTGCAGCGTGAACTTCTTGCTGTACTCGGCGATCAGGCCGTCGATGATCTGCTCGTCCTTCGCGGTGCCGAGCGTCACGCTGACGAGGCTCTGCGTCTCGCCGCGCTGGAAGAGGGCCGAGCCGTGCGTCCGCTGGAAGATGCCGACCGCGCCCGTGATGGGGCGAATCTCCGTCGGCCCACGCCCGTCGGCGCGGATGCGGTCCTTCACGATCAGGCGGCGGGTGATCTTCTCTTCCAGCCGCTTGAACGCTTCCTTCGCCATGGAGCGGGCCTTCACCGAGGCCGCGTACTCGGCGTAGTTGCCCTCGGCCTTCAGCTGGAAGTGCGTATCGAGGAGTTCCTTGCGGAGCTTGTCAACCGCCGCGCCGCGCTCGTGCTTCTTCTTGATCTGGCGGGCCTGCGTCAGCGGGCCATCCATCAGCTGCGCGACCTTGGCCGCGATTTCCGGAGTGGGCAGGTGGAGCTCGCCCATGACCTTCGCCTTGCCGACCTGACTCTGGAGCTTGCCGATCAGCTCGAGGATGTCGCGGATGAAGGTGTACCCGAAGTCCAGCGCACCGAGCACGCCCTTCTCGTCCACCTCCGCCGCCCCGACCTCGATCATGTTCAGGCCATCCTTGTGGCCCGCCACCACCACGTCCATGTCGCTGAAGTCCATCTGCGACACGGTGGGGTTGATCACGTACCGGGGACCGTCATCCGTGTGGATGCGACCAACACGAACCGTCGCGGTCGGCCCCTCGAAGGGGATGTCCGACAGCGCGAGCGCCGCCGAAGCCGCCGTGCCCGCAAGCACATCGCTGTCGTTCTCGCCATCGTGGCTCAGCACGAAGACCTGGACCTGCACCTCATCGAGGAACCCGTCGGGGAAGAGCGGCCGCATCGGGCGGTCGATCATCCTCATCGTGAGGATTTCCTTCTCGTTGGGCGCACCCTCGCGCTTGCGGAAGCCGCCGGGGAACTTGCCCGCGGCCGAAGTCTTCTCGCGGTAGTCAACAGTCAGCGGGAAGAAGTCGATGCCCTCGCGGGGGTTGCTGCGAACCACCGCCGCCAGGACCGTGGTCCCGCCGTAGGTGGCCATCACCGTCGCGTTGGCGAGTTTGCCCACCGAGCCGGTCTCGATGACCAGCGTGCGGCCGCCGATCTCACGCTCGACACGGATGGGAGCCTGAAGGGGAGCGAGTTGTGCCATTGGGAATTTCCTTGGAGTTGTCCCCGCGAATGCGGGAGGAGCGGCGGGCCCGATTGCCCGTTGCCGCGTGTTGCCTGGGGATAAGCGCCCAGACTCTCCAAGAACCTCTGAGAGGCAGAGGCATGACTCAGCGGGTAGGCCAGCCTCGCGGCCAACCCCTACACCTGAATGCTGCCCACTGCCACTCTGCGCTCTTGGAGCGATTGGGACGCTCGGACTGAAACGAAAACGGCCCGGGACACTTCTGTCCCGGGCCGCGTTGATTACTTGCGGAGACCCAGCTTGGAGATCAGGGCCTGATACCTGGACGGGCTCGTCCGAGCCAGGTACTTCAGCAGCCGGTTGCGCTTGCCCACCATCAGGAGCAAGCCGCGGCGGCTGTGGTGATCCTTGTCGTTCGTCTTGAGGTGCTCAGCCACCGCGGCGACATTGGCGGTCAACATCGCGACCTGAACTTCCGGCGAGCCGGAGTCGGTGTCGTGGCGGCGGTGCTTGGTGGCGATTGACTTGCGTTCTTCAGCGAGGAGGGCCATCGGTATTCCTGGTCTTAACAGAGTGCTCAGTGAGGCCTCAAGGGTAGCCGCGATCCGACCGCCAATCAACGGCCGAATCAGTACGGCGGGATCGTTTCGCCGTACCGGGTCGGGCCGCATTCCGGGCAGGAGCCACCCGAAGGCAGATCGCTTAGAGGGTATCCACAACCCGGGCAGCGATCTGGCCTCCGACCACGTCGAGGCCAGACCAGCCACAGCCCAAACAGAGGAATCGGGAGGCCAAGCCAGAGCGGTATCGCCCAGTACTCCCTCCCCGCTCCCTTCGTCGCAGAAGCCCACCAAACCATGGGTATCCGCGCGTCGCTGCGGACAATGGTCGGTATGTCATGAAGAACCATCCAGGGATACACGCCCCGATCCGTCAAGCTGACTTGCAGGGCACCTTGTCCGAACCACGCAATGGCATCGTGCCTCCCGACAGGCATGTGTTTGACGACGAACACGTTCCAGTAGCAGCTGACCGCGAAAACGCTCACCCAAGCGAAGAGCAGCGTCACCCCCGCGACTGTCCTCACCGCACGTGTCCAAGTCGAGCGGCCCATCCAGCCGATTCTACCTGAGAGCCCTGTTCTGGTTGCCATACTGTTGATCAAGAAGGCCCCATGCTCACCTCCACACCCGTCGCACACTCCACCCCCTCCATCGCCAACCGGGTCCGCACCCTGAAGCCATCGGTCACGGTCGCCTTCATGAACCGGGCCAAGGCGATGCAGCGCGACGGCCTCGACGTCCTCTCATTCGCCGCCGGCGAGCCCGACTTTGACACCCCCCACATTGTCAAGGAAGCCGCGGAGGCAGCCCTCGAAAAGGGGATGACCAAGTACACCCCCACCTTCGGCGACCCCGAGACCCGCCAGGCCATCGCCGACAAGCTCATCAATGAGAACGGCATCCCGACCTCTGCCGACCTCATCGCCATCTCTCCGGGCGGCAAGGCGGCGCTGTATGTCGCCCTCCACTGCCTCTTCGATACCCCCACCCACGGCCAACCCCCGATGGAGTGCCTGCTCCCCGTCCCCGGCTGGGTGAGCTACGCCCCCATCGCCGAGCTCGCCGGCGCCAAGGTGGTCGAGCTCCCCACCGGCCCCGAGACCGACTTCAAGATCACCCCCGAGCAGCTCCGCGCCGCCATCACCCCCCGCACTCGCCTCTTCATCATCAACTCCCCCAGCAACCCCTGCGGCACGATGTACACGCCCGCCGAGATCCGCGAGCTGGCACTCGTCCTGGCCGACGCCGCGCGGACCATCGCCCCCGACCTCGTCGTCCTTAGCGACGAGCTCTACGAAAAGATCACCTACGGCGGCATCCCCCACTGCTCCATCGCCAGCATCCCCGAGATCGCCGAGCGCACCCTCACCATCAACGGCCTCAGCAAGGCCTACGCAATGACCGGCTGGCGAATCGGCTACCTCGCCGGCGTGGGCCCTTTCGGCAAGAAGTTCATCGGCGCGATGCAGACGCTCCAGGGCCAGATCACCACCAACATCACCAGCTTCACCTACCCCGCCATCCGCACCGCCCTCACCCGCACCGCCGACGACGTCGAACGCATGCGCCTCGCCTTCGCCAGTCGCGCCGCCGTGATCCACCGCCGGATCTCAACAATCCACGGCCTCAAGACCGCCAAGCCCACCGGCGCCTTCTACGTCTTCCCCGAGGTCTCGTCGTACTTCGGAAAGACCTCGCCCAAGGGCCGAAAGATCGACTCCGCGATGTCCTTCTGCGAGGCCCTGCTCGAGGAGTCTCTTGTCGCCTTCGTCCCAGGTGATGATTTCGGCGGCTGCGGCGGCAACCACGTCCGCATCAGCTTCGCATGCAGCGAACAGCAGATCGAGAAGGGCATGGATCGGTTCGAGGCGTTCCTCAAGTCGCTGAAGTAATCCAGGAGGCGTGATGCCCACAGGTGTTCGTACGAGCCATGCTCGCAAGCGGAGTAGTCCGCGCCGGAATACGCGAATGCTCGTGACGGACCCCGAGGGAGGATGGCGGCCGCGCATCTACAGGCGCGCGGCGAAGGGCAGGAAGTCTGGCCGACTGCTGGTCAAGTGCGGCTGCTGCAATGAGCGAGTCGAGATCTATCACGACGATCACGGCCTGGAAATCAACGGCGTATGCGCATCATTGAATGAATGGCGCGTCATCCTGGGGCCGCTGCTCGAAGGCCGTGAGCCTTAGAGCTACGTCCTGTCCGCCGCCCACCCCTGCACCAGCTTCAGACACATCTGCGTCGCCAGCCCCATGTCCTGCACGCTGATCCACTCCAGCGGCCCGTGGATGTTCTGCATCCCCGTGAACAGGTTGGGCGTGGGCACGCCCATCTCCGTCAGGCGTGACCCATCCGTCCCCCCGCGGATCGGTGTATCGATCGGCGTGATCCCAAGCTCACGGCACGCCGCCCGCGCCAGCTCGATCGGCCGCATGTCGTTCTCGAGCCAGTACCGCATGTTGCGGTACTGCGCCGTGATCGTGCATGTGATCTTTGCCCGCGGCTCTGTCGCCTGCACCGCCGCGCAAACCTGCTTCACAAGCTCGCCGTGGGCCGCAAGCCCATCCCGCTCAAAGTCCCGCAGGATGAACCCCAGCGTCGCGACCGCCGCCGTGCCGGTCATCTGGTATAGGTGGATGAACCCCTCACGCCCGCTCGTCGTCTCCGGCGTCCGCGTCACGTGCGGGAGCGCCATGATGATCTTCGCCGCCAGGTGCAGCGCATTGACTAACTTGTCCTTCGCGCTCCCCGGGTGGATCGACACGCCCTCGATATGCACCTCGGCCTTATCCGCCGAGAACGTCTCGAACACCGCCTCGCCGACCTCGGCCCCGTCCAGCGTGTACGCGCAGTCCACCTTGAGGTCCGCGGGCAACCGCTTATCCACGCCCCGCCCGATCTCCTCATCAGGCGTGAACGCAACGCGAATGGCCCCGTGCGGAATCGAAGGGTTCCGCAGCAGGTGATTCGCGAGCGTCATGATGATCGCAACGCCCGCCTTGTCGTCCGCCCCGAGCAGCGTCTTCCCGCTCGCGGTAATGATGTCGTTGCCAACCTTGGTCGCAAGGTACGGGAACTGCTTCGGAGACAGCACCTGCCCCGCGTCATCGGGCAGCGAGATGTCCGCCCCGCCCCACGCCCGGTGCACGATCGGCTTCACGCCCGTGGCGTTGTACGCCGGCGCCGTGTCCACGTGCGCGAGCAACCCAACCGTCAGCACCTTCCCCTTCACCGTCGCAGGGATCGTCGCGAGCACCACGCCGTAGTCGGTCAGCGTCACGTCCGACGCGCCGATCCCCTTGAGTTCCTCCACCAGCATCCGCAGCAGCCCGAACTGCCGCTCCGTGCTCGGAGAAGTCTTCGAGCTCTCATCGCTCTGCGTATCGACACGGCAGTACCGAACCAGCCGCTCCTCGAGCTCGCGGTCAAACTGGGAGCGAGGAGCGCCGTCGGATTGCGACGGACTTCCGACGGTGTGAGTATTGATTGCCATGGAGTATCCCATCCTGAAGTGTCATGATCCCGGCCGAGTGTACTCCTGACCGGCCCCCTGAGTGCCGCATAAGATATGGCATGAAGGCAACCCGGAAGGCACGTCCGAAGCGGCGTAAAGCCCGCACGCCCCGAGAGTTCAATGTCGTGGTGGAGCGTGATGCGGACGGCTGGTACGTCGCCTCGGTGCCCGAGCTCCGAGGCTGCCACACCCAGGCCAAGTCATTGGACGTCTTGATGACTCGAATCCGCGAAGCCGTTGAACTGTGCCTCGAGGTTGCAACCGACACGCCCGACTCCGAGTTCATCGGGGTTCAGCGGATCGCAGTCTGATCATGGGCAACTTCCCTCAGGTCCGCGGCCGCAATCTGCTCAAGGCACTCGAGAAAGCAGGATTTGTCAACGTCCGGACTCGGGGCAGCCATCACTTCCTGCGGCATCCCGACGGCCGAACAACGGTCGTGTCGGTACACGCTGGCGAGAATGTCGGACATGGTCTGCTCGCCAAGATCCTTGCCGACTGCGACATGGACCGCGAAGACCTGCTGAAGCTCCTCTGACGTCAGTGCGCATTCCGATGCACAAACCCCCGGAACACCGTCAGCCACAAAATCTTCAGGTCAAACCCCAGCGACCAGTGCCGGATATAGAACAGGTCAAGCTGCAACCGCTTCCGCAGCGACGTATCCCCCCGCAGCCCGTTCACCTGCGCCCACCCCGTAATCCCCGCCTTCACGTGCTGCCGCAGCATGTACCCGCGCCAGTCATCCCGGAACCGCGCAATCAGCTCCGGCCTTTCCGGCCGCGGGCCCACCAGCGACATATCCCCCAGCATCACGTTGAACAGCTGCGGCAGTTCATCCAGGCTCGCCCTCCGCAGCCACCGCCCCACGGGCGTCACGCGCGGATCATCCCGCTGCGTCCAACCCGGCGATGACTCGTCCTCCGCGTGGTACATCGTCCTGAACTTGAAGATGTTGAACGTCTCGCCCCCCAGGCTCACGCGCCGCTGCTGGAAGATCACCGGGCCGGGGCTGGTCAGCCGCACCACCACCGCAATCGCGATCATCAGCGGCGAGAACAGCACAAGGGCCACGAGCGACCCCATCAGGTCCAGCCCGCGCTTCACCGCCCCGCCCATCCCATTCAGCGGGCTCTCCCGCACGCTCAGGACTGGCATCCCCTCCAGCACGCCCACCTGCATGTTCTGCGGCATGTACCGCGGGTGGACATCCGGCACGATCCGCACATCAACCGCGAACCGCTCCAGCCGCTTCAGCAGCACCGGCAGGATCGCCGACCGCGAAGTCGGGATCGCCAGGTACACCGCATCCGGCTTCTGCTTCTCAAGAACCTCCTCGAGATCCGCCAGCCCGCCCAGCACCGGCCGCCCGACGCACGATTGCACGCCGTGGTGATGGTCCTGATGGCTCAGAAAGTACGCGACGTGAATGCCCGTCCACGAGTTGCGGTCCAGCGTGCGGCACACGATCCGCCCCAGCCGCCCCACGCCAATCACCGCCACGTGCCGCAGGTTCCACCCGCGCCGCCGGATCAGCCGCAGCACCCACCGGAACGTCACCCGGTGCAGCGCCAGCATGTTCGGCAGCAGCAGCGCCACCGTCCCGAGCTGCAACCGGCTCGCATCCAGCCACATCCCCAGCAGCCGAATCCGCCCCGACTGTTCCCACCCGCCGACAAAGTCCGTCCCCAGCGCCGCCGTGATCACCACCAGCGCCACCACCGCGACAAACCCCGCGCGGAAGACATCTCCGTGTTCCGAGATCATCCCCCGGTCACGCCGCGGCCTATACAACCCGAAGTTCCACAGACAGAACAACGCCAACGGCACCGCGATCGGCGCCATCGGCTCCCGCAACCATGGTGCCGCCACATCCCACCACGACGTGGCGTTCACCGGCGCGACCGGGAAGTTCCCCTCGATCATCAGCCGCCGCACCACCCACGCGCCGTAGCACGCAGCAGTCACCACCAGCCCATCGACGAGGCAGAGCAGCGAGACGAAAAGTTGATGTTGCTGTTTCAGCAAAGGCGTTCGTTCCTTGACCGCGGCCTTCCTGGCCGGGTAACCCCGGAACCGACAACAACCCCCCACCCCGTCCGAGTCATCCCCGGACTAGCACTTTTGACCCGCTTCGAGCCCAAGTCAATCTTGGGGTGTGGAAGGGCCCCACGTTACATCGGCCGACCCAGCCCGCGGAGTCCAACCCGCAAACCTCTGAAACCCAGCGTGCAACCCCTCAGGACCGAGCCGTCCAAGGCCCGCCCTGCCGCACGTTCGGCGTCGCCGCGCCGACTTCACCCAGCATCTGCCGCTGCTCCGGCGTGAGTTCCGCCCCGTTCGGCGGCACGATCTTGATCACCGCGTACAAGTCCCCCTGCCGCCCCTCCGGGTCATGAATGCCCCGCCCCCGCAGCCGCAGCTTCCGTCCACTCGCCGTCCCCGGCGGCACCTGAAGTTCAACCGGCCCCGTCAGCGTCGGGACCGAGACCGTCGCCCCCAGCGTCGCCTCCGCAATCGTCAGCGGCAGGTCAAGCGTCAGGTCCAGCCCCTTCCCCGCGCTCTCACCCGCCCCTCGCCGGAACAACTCATGCGGCGCCACATGGATCCGCAGGATCACATCGCGCCCGCCCGCCCCTCCGCGCACCCGCATCTGCGACGCCTCTTCCGCCCCCGCGGGAATCGTCACCTCGATCGTCCGGCTCTTCCCATCCTCGGTGATCCGCAGCTTCTGCGTCCCGCCCTTCGCCGCCGTCATGAAGTCCACCGTCACATCCTGCCGTACCTCCTCGGGCGCCCCCCTGCCAAACTCATCCCCCTGCCCACCCCGCGCACGCGACCGAGGCCGCGCCCCCGCGCCACCACCACCAAACGGACTCCCCCCACGATTACCAAAGATCGACTCGAAGATCGAGCTCATGTCCTCCGAATCGGGCTCATACCCAAACCCCGGCCCACCCCCCCG
>Ga0208492_1000132_pt1 | contig 77369 bp, 67 predicted proteins | sample Subbioar_CSW14AB_FD_184820 | JGI IMG/M metagenome (GOLD analysis project Ga0208492, IMG submission 184820) | Serpentinite rock and fluid subsurface biosphere microbial communities from McLaughlin Reserve, California, USA - CR12Mar_CSW14AB (SPAdes) | ecosystem: Environmental > Terrestrial > Deep... | reverse complement strand
CAATCGGCCATCGCGGGAGGAACGATCGCGGGCGAGTGGGCGGTTGCTGCGGGGCCGGTCCTGCTGACGCAAGCGGTGACGGCGAACGACAGGCCGAGCCCCGCGAGGGCCGTGAGCAGGGCGGCGGAACCCGCTTTTACGCCGGCAAAGGCGTCGGTGCCGCGCGTGGTGTCAGTGAACAGACGGATGGGAGTCCCCTTCGCGTTCAAGTCTACAGGGGAGGACACCGCCGGGTTCGCGGCATTCGGGGATTGCGGTGGCACAAACACCCTCCCAGGGGCTCAGCCCCAGGGGACTCAGCCAAAGTGGCCGGTCACGTACTTCTGCGTGAGCTCGACCTTTGGGTTCTGGAAGACCTGCGCGGTCTTGCCGAACTCCACCAGTTCGCCAAGGTACATGAACGCCGTGGTGTGGCTGATGCGGGCGGCCTGGTGCATGTTGTGGGTGACGATGACGATGGTGGTGCGCTCGGCGAGCCCGATGATGAGTTCCTCGATCTTGAGCGTGGCGACCGGGTCCAGGGCGCTGGTGGGCTCATCGAAGAGGATGATCTCGGGGTTGCTGGCCAGGGCACGGGCGATGCACAGCCGCTGCTGCTGGCCACCGGAGAGCTTGTACGCCGGGTGGCTGAGACGGTCTTTGACTTCGTCCCACAGGGCCGCGCCCTTGAGGGCCTCCTCGACCTGTCCCTCGATGGCGGTGCGGGAGCGCTCGCCGCTGAGGCGGGGGCCGAAGGCGACGTTCTCGAAGACCGACTTGGGGAAGGGGTTGGGCTTCTGGAACACCATGTTGATCCGCAGCCGCAGGCGGATCGCGTCCACGCCCTTCCTGCAGATGTCCAGCTTGTCGGGGTAGAGCAGCAGTTGCCCGCCGTACTTCGTGCCGGGGTACAGGTCGTGCATGCGGTTGAAGCACCGCAGCAGCGTGCTCTTGCCGCAGCCCGATGGGCCAATCAGGGCGGTGATGCGGTCCTTGTGGAAGGGCATGGAGATGCCCTTGAGGACTTCGTGCGTGCCGTAGCTGAAGCGAAGACCCACGGCCTCGGCCTTGACTTCTGGCGGGCGCGGCGGGGCGCCGAACTCGGGGAGGTCGGCGTCGGTCACTGGCAGGCTGGCGCGGCTATCGGGTGAGGAACTGGGCACGCCGGGGAGGGTAGGGCCGGCGTGCGCGCCCGCATGCGAGGCCTGCACGGCGAGCGGGGAGGGTCGTTGCAGGGATGCGGTGGCCATAGGTCCCCTTTACGACGCGTACTTCTTGCGAAGGCGGTAGCGGAGCAGGATGGCGGAGGCGTTCATGGTCAGCGTGATGGCCAGCAGCACCACGCCCGCGGCCGCCGCGTTGGCCAGAAACCGGGGGTCGGGGCGCGAGACCCAGTTGAAGAGCTGGATGGGCAGCACCGTGAACTCGCTGCTGAGCCATTCGAGGGAGACGAATGGCGGCGTGGACTTGACCGGTGCGGGCGGCAGGAAGGCGATGTACGTCAGGGCGCCGATCGTGACCAGCGGCGCGGTTTCTCCGACCGCCCGCGAGAGGGCCAAGATGCAGCCCGTCAGGATGCCGCTCATCGAGGAGGGAACGACCAGCCGACGCACCGTCTGCCACCGCGTCGCCCCGCACGCGTACGAGCCCTCACGCAGCCCCTGCGGCACCGCACGCACCGCCTCGCGTGTCGCGACGATGACGACCGGGAGCACCAGGAAGCCCAGCGTGAGGCCCGCCGTGAGGATGTTGCGGCCCAGGTGGAACTGGTAGACCAGCAGCCCCAAGGCCATGAGCCCCCACACGATCGAGGGCACACCCGCGAGGTTCGCGATGTTGATCTCCACGGCGGTCGTGAACCAGTTCTTGCGGGCGTATTCCTCGAGGTAGAGCCCCGCGGCGATGCCCAGGGGGACCGCGACGGCGGCGGTCACCACCATGACCAGGCACGTCCCCACCAGGGCCGACTTGAGGCCCGCCTCGACGGGGCGGCGGCTGGGGAAGTTGGTGATCAACTCGGGCCGCAGGCGCGGCATGGCGTCGCGAACGAGGTCCGCCACGAGCACCGCCAGCACGCCCAGGCACGCGAACACCAGCAGTGCGCCCAGGGCGAAGAAGCAGCGGTCCACAAGGCGACGGCGGCGGATCATCCGCTCCAGCTGCGCTTCGGTGGTGGGAGTCCCATGGGCCATGGCTAGTAGACCTCCCGGAACCGCTTGCGCAGGAAGTGCCCGGCGATGTTGAACACCAGCGTCATCAAAAGGAGCACCATTCCCGCGGCGAAGATGGACTGGTACCCGATGCTCGCGTGGGGAAGATCGCCCAGCGAGACCTGGACGATGTAGGCGGTGATGGTGGCCGCGGGCTCGCGGGGGTCGAAGGTGAGGTTGGGCTGCATCCCAGCCGCGACGGCGACCACCATGGTCTCGCCAAGGGCCCGGGAGAAGGTGAGCACGTAGGCGGCGCTGATGCCCGAGAGCGCTGCGGGGAACACCACCCGCCAGGCGACCTGGAGACGCGTCGCGCCCATCGCGTAAGCCCCCTCACGCAGGGCCATGGGCACCGCCCGCATCGCGTCCTCCCCCAGCGAGGCGACGTACGGCACGGTCATAAGGCCGATCACGATGCCCGGCCCCAGCATGTTGAAGCCCGGCAGGTCGGGCATGAACTTCTGGAGGAAGGGGGTCACGGTGAGCAGAGCGAAGTAGCCGAAGACCACCGTGGGCACGGCGCTGAGCATCTCCAGCATGGGCTTGAGGGCCTCGCGAGCCTTGGGCGGGGCGTACTCACTCAGCCACATGGCGGAGATCGTTCCCACCGGGATCGAGACGCAGAGCGCGACCGCCGTGACGGTCACCGTGCCCGCGATCAGGGGCATGATGCCAAACTTGGGGTTATCGAAGAGCGGGGTCCACTCGGTGCCGGTCAGGAACTCGACGAGGGAGACGTGGCGGAAGAACCCGATCGACTCGACAAGCAGGGTTCCCACCACCCCCACGGTGATCACGATGCAGAAGGCGGCGGCGGAGAAGAGCACCCACTGGGCCACCCTGTCGACCAGTTTGCGACGCCCATCTCCCGAGCGGTTGCGCTTGAGCGGCGTGCGCGCCGGGGCTGGCCGCGGCGGGCTCATCAAGGCGGAAGCGGGGGTGTGGTCGATCGGGTCCATGTCGGCGGGGAGGATACCGGGAAAAAAGACACGCGGCCGGTTCCCCGGCCGCGCGTCATTTGACAGGGAATCGAACGTGAGCCTTACTTCTTCTCGGCGGGCTTCTTCTCGTCCGCCTTCTTCTCGCCCTTCTTGACGGGCTCGGTCACGAGGGGGCGGGTGAAGCACTCGGTGATGGGCAGACCGACCTCGTTGTGGCCGCCGAAGGCGGTGCCGGTCAGGCGCTTGTTGAGCCGCTCCTCGCCCTTCTGGTAGGCGTCCTTAGGCAGGGGCACGTACTGCACCTCCGCCACCAGCTCCGGGGCGTTCTGCAGGAAGAACTCCACGAACTCGCGGACCTCGGTGCGGTCCAGGCTGGCCTTGTTCACGTAGATGAACATGGGGCGGGACATGGGGTTGTAGGTGCCGTCCTTAATGGTCTGCTCGCTGGGGGTGATGGCCTTCCCGGCGCTGTTCACGATCGGCACGGCCTTGAGCTTGTCGGCGTGCGGGGCGTAGTAGGCGAAGCCGAAGTAGCCGAGCGCGTGCTTGTCGTTCTCAACGCCCTTGACGAGCACGTTGTCGTCCTCGCTGGCGGTGTAATCGCCGCGGCTGGACTTGGCCTTACCCACAGTCGCCTCGGTGAAGTAATCGAAGGTGCCCGAGTCGGCGCCGGCGCCGTAGAGGGTGATCTTCTCGTTGGGCCACGCTTCGCGGACCTGGTTCCAGTGGGTGATCTTGCCCTGGGCGCTGGGCTCCCAGATCTTCTTGAGGTCGGCGACGGTCAGCTCCGTGATGAAGGTGTTCTTGGGGTTGATGACGACGGTGAGGCCGTCAAAGCCGACGGGCAGCTCGATGTACTCGATGCCGTTCTTCTTGGCCTCTTCCATTTCAGCGCCGAGGATGGGGCGAGAGGCGTTGCTGATGTCGGTCTCGCCGCGAACGAACTTCTTGAAGCCGCCGCCGGTGCCCGAAATGCCGACGGTGACCTTGGTGCCCTTGTTGGCCTTCTGGAACTCCTCGGCGACGGCCTCGGTGATCGGGAACACGGTGCTGGAACCGTCCACTTTGATCGTGGACTGGGCCATGGTGGCGGCGGTGGCGAACAGGACGGCGGCGGCGGACAAGCCGCGGCCAAGGACCTTGGACATGCTCATCAGTGACATGGTGCGTGCTCCGGTGCCGGGGTATTGATCGCTCGTACGCCCACGATTCCACGTTGGGCCAACACTCGAACCCCACGGCATGCAGGATTATCGCGAGGACATCAGCGGTTGAGGCCGGTGGAGCGTTAAGGTTGCGCAAACTCGGCCCCTTGGAGGCCTTGGGAGGGCCAGAACAGCTGTCGGGCAAGCGACAGACCCACTCCCATACACTCCATCCATGGTGTTTTTCGAAGGCTCCCCCCAGCAGCAAATGGCCGACGTGGTCTCGCTCATGAAGGACATGAGCAGCCTGACCGAACCGCAGGAAATGGTGTGGAAGTACCGCCAGCGGGTGGCCCAGCTGATCCGGAACGATGCGTCCCTGGCGTTATCGCGGCGCGATCTCGAGCGGCCGTGGTTCCGCATCACGCGGTCCTCGCGGTGGACGGAAGAGGTCAACCCCTGGACGCAGAAGGAGAAGCTGCCCCTGATCAAGGGCGGGCTGATCGCGGACCTCCTGTACTCCGACGAGCCGCGGATCATCAACGACCTCAGCGTATCGGCCGACGACCCTGCGTACGAGCACCTCAAGGACTTCGGCTCGCTCTTCGCGATGCCTCTGTACGAGAATGGGCAGGCGCTCAACATGAACATCTCGCTGATGCGCGAGAAGAACGCCATCAGCGTTGACCGAGCCCCGATGCTGCTGTGGATCGCGAATCTCTTCGGGCGTGCGACGCGGAGCCTGGTCATGGCGGCGGACTTGCGGAAGGCCAACGAGGCCCTGGACCGCGAACTCCAAACTGTCAGCGAGATTCAGCGTTCCCTGCTGCCCCCGACGCTGCCGGACGTGCAGGGGCTGCGGCTCGCGGCCCACTACGAGACTTCGGCCCGTGCGGGCGGGGACTACTACGACCTGTTCCCCCTCAGCCACGGGCGGCTGGGCATGCTCATCGCCGACGTCAGCGGGCACGGCACGCCCGCGGCCGTCATGATGGCGATCACCCACACCCTTGCCCACAGCAAGAGCGAGGCGACCGGCGACCCCGCCGCGATGCTCACGCACCTCAACGAGCGTCTGTGCTCGGCCTACTCACGTGGCACGACGGGGTTCGTCACGGCGTTCTACGGCGTGTTCGACCCCGCGAGCCGGGCCTTGCGGTACTCCTCTGCCGGGCACAACCCGCCGCGGGTGCGGCGGGGTAACAGCACCCGCCCGCTCATCGAGGCGCTGGAGGGCGGGCGAGACGTTCCGCTTGGCGTGCTCAATGACACCCGTTACGGGGAGGCTTCCGCCATCCTTCGGCAGGGTGACGGGCTGCTGCTGTACACCGACGGCATCACGGAGGCCCGCAGCCCTGCGGGCGAGGAGTACGGCACGACGCGCCTGGACCAGCGGCTCGTGTCCGCCAGGCAGCCTGACCCGGGCTGGACGATCCAAGGCGTGCTCGAGAGCGTCGCGGAGTTCACGAAGGGGAACGCCGCGGAGGACGATCGCACGCTGGTGGCCGCGGAAGTGGTGTAAGGCGGGAGAGCGCCTTGTGGCCCCGGTCACCTCAGGCCCGCGACAATGGCGTGGGCTTGCTTGAGGTGCAGGGCCTGATGGAACGGGCCGAAACTGGCCCATGTTTCTGCGGAGAGATCGCCGAACCACGGGTGTGCATGGGTTACGCGGCTGCCCCGGATCGAGGCGGTGTCGGCGAGTTCTACGGTGAGCCGGGCGTTGGCGGCGTTGAGGTGCTCGACGGCCGCGTTCAGCGTGACGCCAGGCGAGGGCTTGTAGTTGGCGGTCTGTACTACGAGCGGAAACGTGCGGCCCGCCTTGAGGGACTCAAGTGCGGCGGCGAGGTCTTGGTTCACCAGGGCCAGGTGCTCGGCGACCATGACGAGCGAGTAGTTGGTGGAACTGGCCTCAAGCCCGCGGAGGCGCTTGATCTGGACCCGGCGGGTCGCGCTCGGGCCTGCGGCGCTGATCATCGCGAGCAGCTCGCGCTGCTGGGCGCGGAGGAGGCTGGGGGCCAGCTCCAAGGGGTTGGCGCGGACATAGCGGCGGATGATGAATCGGGCAATGAACCGCTCCAGGGCGGGGATACCGGAACGGGCGGCGGGTGGCGCGGTGGTCAGCGGGTGAGCCATGCGGCGGTGGCTTCGCGACCCGCGTCGCCCCGGATTCCGTGTGGGCGCGGGGGGAGCGAGCATTGCGTTCAGGCTTCGGGACCTGGGGATTGAGTTTCCCGGCTCGAATCGCCGATCTACTGCACTCCCGTGGGCGTACGAGCCCCTCTGCTGTGACTGCGCCCGCTTATGCCTGATACGCCCGACATGCCGGATGCTCTTCAGGCCCAACCGCTCGCCTCGCCTTCTGCGCCTGCAACGGGCGCGATGCCCGCCCCCGCCCTCGCCAAGACCCTGAGCCGCGGCACGGCCTGGATGGTGGCGAGCAACATCGTGACCAAGGGTGCGAGCCTGGTGACCTTCGCGGTGGTGGCGGGGAAGCTGCGGCATGATGAGATCGGCGTGTGGACGATGGCGTTCTCGTTCGCCGCGTTCACGCAGTTTTTCCGGGATGGCGGCGTGTCCCAGCTGCTGATCCAGCGCGGCGAGAAGGAGTACGAGAATTTGGCCGGGCCGGTGTTCTGGCTCGCCCTTCTGTTCAACGTCGCAACGGCGGGGGTGCTCGCGGCCCTGGCCCCCTTCGCGGCCAGCCCATGGTTCTACAACGAGCCCCGGCTGCTGCCACTGCTGCTGATCATGGCGGCGACGATGCCCTTCATGACCCCCTCGACCGTCCTGTGGGTGCGGCTGCATACGCAGCTGCGCTTCGGGGCGGCGACGAAAGTGACCACAATCTCGGCCTTGATCCGCTACGGGGGAACCATCGCGTTCGTGCTGCTGGGCTTTGGACCGATGAGCTTCGTGCTGCCCCTGCCGCTGGTGGCCATTTATGAGAACGCGGCGTTCTATGCCATTGTGCGGGACCGGCCTTGGGCCCGCCCGCCGCGGATCGACTTGTGGGGAGGTCTGTTTAAGGACAGCAAGTGGCTGGTCTTCGTGACGCTCTCCTTTTCGGTGGTGAACCTCGGGCCCTTCTTTGTCCTGGGCAAGCTGCTCACGGCCGAGGAGTTGGGCGTTTTCTCGATGTCGTTCCAGATGGTCACCCAGATCGACCATCTGCTGTCCGCGACAGCGTCGGCGGTGCTGTTCGCGGCCCTCGCCAAGCTCAATGAGGAGCGTGAGCGGCAGCGGGCGGCCACCCTTCGCGCGGCGAGGCTCATGACGCTGATGTCGAGCATCGCGTCCCTGGGCCTCGCGGCGACCGTGCGGCCCCTCGAGCAGATCCTGTGGGGAGGCAAGTGGGAGCCCGCGGTGCTGCCGGCCCAGATCGTGGCGCTCGTGTTCGCGTGGCGGGTGCTGATGTGGGTGCCCGCGCCGGCATTGCAGGCTCAAGGGCGGTTCCGTTTCAGCGCGACGCTCGTGCTGGTGGCGGGGATCGGGCTGACAGTTGGCGCGGCCATTGGAGCCAAGGTGGGCGGGGGCAGCCCGGTCCAGATCGCATTGGGAATCGCGATCTTCGTGATGGTCGGCTTCCTGCCCCTGGCGCTCTGGGGTTTGCGGGAAGTTGGCGTGAGCCGGCGGCAGGTGCTGCGGCAGACGGTGCCGACCTGGCTGTGCGTGGTGCTGGCGGGCGCGGGTGCGATCGGTGTCTATGAACTGGTACACCCACACCTGCTCGGGGCGATTGTCCGCCCCCACCTGGGACTCACCAACCCGTGGGACGCGCAAGCGCTGGTCAGGACGTGGGCGATGGAATCGGCGGCGTTCCCCATCGGCAGCGGAGCGGGCGGGGGCTATGTGGGGGCATTGATGAGCGGCGTCACGCGGCTTGTGTGGGAGCGGCGGCTGGTGGGGCTGCTGGACTTCCTGATCACGGGCGGTGCCTTCGCGCTGCTCACTTACGCAACGCTCCGGGTCTTCATGCGGGGGCTGTTGCAGGAGTTGGCTGGAGTTCTGCCCGCACGGCTGGTGTTTGTCCGCAGATTCGTGTGAGTTTCCGCGAGAAAGTGGTGGGGGGGGTGCAACCCTCACGCGAGACTTCCCCTAAGAGCGACTGATGCCCACGGACATGCACAGTTACCGGGTTTTTATCTCGAGCCCTGCGGGCTTGGAGGCCGAGCGGAAGGCGGTGCATGACGCGATCGTGGCGTTCAACCAGGAGCAGGCAATCCCGCGGGGGGTGCTGTTTGTTCCGGTTGGGTGGCAGCTGACCCCGGGCGGGGCAACGCGACCCCAAGGGCTGATCAACGAGGATGTGAGGGAGTGCGACTACTTCGTGCTGCTGCTGAAGGACCGTTGGCGGACCAAGCAGGGGGACCCGGGCCACCTTCCAGGCACACCCACGAGCGACGCGGAGGAGGAGTTCGAGCTCGCGCAGGACTGCCTGCGGGACGGTGCGATGCCGATGCGGCAGATCGTGGTGTGCTTCAAGGCTCCAGCGCCGGCGGACCTCGCGTCGATGACCTTCCAACTCAAGCAGGTGTTGGAGTTCAAGCGGCGGCTGGAGCTCGACTATGAGCACCCGCACAGCACCGTGGACAATCCTGAGCAACTCGCGCAGGACCTGACGCGGCGGCTGGGGCTGTGGCTGCGCGACCACGAGGAAGGGAAGGACCGCAAGGCGGAGGCAGCCCAGGATCGGCAGGAAGCGGAAGCGATGGGCGCGGGGTCCACGTTCTCGTACGAGCTCGCGCCGGACGACAGCGACGCTGCACCCGGGCTGGTCCGGGCCGAGTTGATCGCGGAAGGCAAGAGACTCGCTGACGCGGGGCGCGCGGCGGGGGCCGAGTCGTGCTTTGCGCTGGCCGTGGCGCGGGGTGACGACCCTGGAGCGTTCATCGAGTACGGCAAGTTCTTGCGGCGGGTGGGGAGACTGACGCAGGCCCAGGAGCTGTTCGAGCGGGCGCTCGCGTTCGCGACCGAGCGGCAGGACACAGAGGTGATGGCCGCGTCGTACTCGAGCCTGGGGATGCTGCTCCAGCTGCGGGGGGACTTATCGGGCGCGGAAGTCATGTTCCGCAAGGCGTTCGAACTCCAGCGCAAACGCGGCGACCAGCGGGGCCTCGCCCACGGCTACTCCAACCTGGGTCTGGTCCACAAAGCCCGGGGCGACCTGGTGCAGGCGGAGATGATGCTGCGCCGGGCCCTGGGGATCGAGGAGAAGCTCGGACGCCTGCACGGCATGGCGAACCAGTACTGCAACCTGGGGCTGATCTCGCGCCGCCTTGGAGACCTTGCCCGCGCGGAGGACATGCTGCGGCGGGCGCTCGAGATCGACGAGAAGCTCGGGCGCCTGGAGGCGATCGCGAACGGGTACGGCAACATCGGGCTGGTGCTCAAGGCTCGGGGCGACCTCGATGGAGCGGAAGACTGCTTGCGAAGGGCGATGGCCGTGAACGAGAACCTGGGACGATTGGAAGGCCTCGCGAGCGACTACGGGAACCTGGGCCTCATCTGCCAGAAACGCGGCAAGCTGGACGAGGCGGAGAAGATGCACCTGACCTCGCTTTCCATCGAAGAGCAACTGGGGCGGGTGGAGGGCATGGCCCGATCGCACTACAGCCTGGGCACGCTCGCGAAGTCCCGGGGAGACCTGGGCGCTGCCAAGGCGCACTGGTCGCGGGCCCGTGACCTGTTCGGGCAGATCGGGATGCCGCGGGACGTGAAGCTGATGGAACGGGTGCTGGCGGGCATCGGCGGGGAAAAGGTGAGCTGAGGCCGCGGTTCACTGATGCGGGACCCGGCGGCACTTCCGCTTAGAATGGCCCAATGGCCGAGCTCAACAAGGACCGCGCGATCGTCCGCATCCTCCACGACGTGGCAGGAGAGCACGGCGTTCACGTCGACAGCATCGGCGAGGGCTGGATCCTTCGGTTGACCAAGGGCAGCGTGACGCGATTCCTGCACGGGTACGCGCTGGACCTCAACACCGCCGCGACGCACGCGATCGCGATGGACAAGGCGGCGACGTCGGACGTGCTCACCGCGGCGGGCGTTGCGAACGTGGAGCACCGGCTTTTCCTCCACCCCAAGATGGCGCAATATGTGGTGCACCGGGGGAACTGGGAGCCCATGCTGCGGTTCGCCCGCGAGCACGCGTTCGATGTGGTGGTGAAGGACAACCAGGGCACGGGCGGGCGGGGCGTGTACCGGGCCAGGAGCGAGGTGCAGCTCGAGCAGGCGGTCTACCGGCTGTTCGACCAGACGCACGCGATTGCGGTGTCGCCGTACTACGAGGCACCCGTGGAGCACCGGTTCATCATGCTGGGCGGGGTGTGCGAGGCGGCGTATACGAAACTCCGGCCGTCGGTTGCGGGCGACGGGAAGCGGACGGTGCTCGAACTGCTCGCGGCCCAGATGACTGCGCAGGGGCGGGCCGGTCCGGTCGCGCGGCTCATCGCGAACATGGATGAGGACACGACGGCAGGGCTGGGCGAGGTGCTGCCCGCGGGCACGTCCAGGCTCCTCAACTGGCGGCACAACCTGGGTCAGGGCGCGGCGGTGCGGATGCTGGACCTTGCCTCCCACGAGGCGGCGGAGGGGCTGAAGCTTGCACAGGACGCCGCGCGCGCGATGAACCTGGTGTACGGCAGCGTGGACGTGATTGAGACCGCCGCGGGGCCGCGGGTGATGGAGGTCAACGCGGGATTGATGATGGAGTTCCTGGCGCGGAGCGTGGAGGGCGGGGGAGAGCTTGCGCGACGTGTGTATCGGCGGGCGTTTGGGATGATGTTTTGACGCGAATGCACAGCGAACTCTGGAATGAGGCACCAGTTCTCCGGCAAGCTCTAGGAGCGTACGATCCGTCGTGCTTCCCTTGTCATCCGACATGACGCTGCTAGACAGGATGGTGCTGGGCGTGGAACGCGTGCGTGATCGATTGCTGCGGGCTTCGGCGGCGCTGGATGGTGCCGGGGTTCCGTATGCGATCGTTGGCGGCAACGCCGTCGCGGCTTGGGTCGCGACCATCGATGCCGCGGCGGTCAGGAACACTCAAGACGTCGATGTGCTTCTGCGAAAGGATGACTTGGAACGGGCGGCGAAGGCTCTGAGCGCTGCCGGTTTCGTCCGTCGACACGTTGCCGGAATCGAGATGTTCCTCGATGGACCGGACTCCAAGCCGCGCGATGCGCTGCATGTCGTCATCGCGGGGGAAAAAGTGCGCCCGGAGTATGAATCCCCAGCGCCAGGCGTTGAGGAATCAACTCGCCCTGGAGACGGGCGTTTCTCCGTGCTCGCACTGGAAGCGCTGGTACGCATGAAGCTGACGTCATTCCGTCGCAAAGATCAAGTGCACTTGCTGGACATGCTCGGAGTTGGGTTGATCGACGGAAGCTGGACCACGCGGCTGGGGCCGACTCTCGGGGCCAGGCTTCAGGAACTGATCGATACGCCCGAGGGTTGAGGGCGGAGATCAGTCTATTCCTGTCACGCCCGCGTCGCGAGGTTCACCATCATCTCGATCCCCGTCCCCAGCGCGTCGTCGTTGAAGTCGAAGTCCGGCTGGTGGAGTGTGGGACAGGTGGCCGCGCCGTTGGGCTTGAGGCCCAGCAGGAAGAAGCAGGCCTTCGCGTGGTCGCCGTAGTAGGAGAAGTCCTCGCCGCCCATCGTGGGCTGGTCGATGAGCTCCACGCGGTCCTCGCCGAGGGTCGCCCGGGCGATCTCGAAGAAGCGGTCGGTGGCCGCGGGGTCGTTGGCGGTGATCGGGTACCCCTGGTGCCAGCTGATGTCGGCCGTGCAGCCCAGCGCCTTGGCGGTGCTCTCAACGATCTCGTAAAAGCGCTTCTTGCCGAGTATCCGCATCGCCTTGCTCAGCGTGCGCATTGTCCCGATGAAGCGGACCGACTCGGGGATGATGTTGTCCGCCGTGCCGGCGTTGATGGCGCCGAGCGAAAGGACGACACTGTCGAGCGGGCCGACGTTGCGTGAGACGATGGTCTGGAGGGACGTGATGATGTGGGCCGTGGCGACGATGGGGTCGTTGCCGAAGTGGGGGTACGCGCCGTGGGATTGCGTGCCCTTGACAATCACGACGAAGTCGTCGGTCGCCGCGAGCAGCGGGCCGGGGCGACTGGCGACCTGACCGACATCGAAGGTGGGCCAGCCGTGCAGGCCGAAGATCGTCTCGACTGGCGCGCCCAGGCCGCCCTTGCCCGCGCCGGCGAGGGCGCCTTCGTTGCACAGCACCTCCGCGCCGCCGCCGCCTTCTTCCGCCGGTTGGAAGATGAACGTGACGGGGCGTGGCCGCTCGATCTTGGCGAGCACCCGCGCGGCTCCGATCAGGATCGTGGTGTGCCCGTCATGGCCGCACGCGTGCATCACGCCCTTGGTGCAGGAGGAATACGGCTTGCCCGTCCGCTCCTCGATGGGGAGAGCATCCATGTCCGCACGGAGGCCGACGCTGCCGCGGGTAGTGGACTTCGTGGCGGGCAGGTAACCGATTACGCCCGTCCCGCGGGCCATGTTCGCCTTGAACTCCACACCAATCGCGGCGAGTTCGCGTTGCACCACCTGACTCGTCCGCTTCTCCTGGTACGAAAGCTCCGGGTGCGCGTGCAGGTCCCGGCGCAGCTCGATCAGCGAGGGAAGCTCGTCATTCAGGATGGACTTGATGGACGGGGCCATGGCGCTCGGGGCGGTAGTGGGCATACCCGCGAAGGGTAGGGGTCCCGCCCGCGGCGGCTCAGGCTTTCAGCAGGCTGGGGTGTGCATACGCGGCGTTCGTCAGGGCCTTCCCGACGCGGGTCAGGTCAAACTCCCCCTCGAACGCGGGGTAGAAGTTGTCATCCCCAACGTAATGGCCGTCGATCTCGAAGACGTGCAGCTTGCGGGTCTTGCGGAGGTCCACGCGGGTATAGGTGGGGTCGCCGCGGAGGGTGCCACTGAGGATCTCAACGGTGGGGCGGCAGGGGTCCAGCGGCGACCAGTCAACCACCGCGCCTGTGCGCCCGTCGCTCAGCGCGACGATCGAGCCCGGCGGGTAGGGCGGTGCGACGGTAAACAGCGCGAGCCGCACGACGGGATCGATCCACTTCGAGTACGGCGCTTCGCGCAGCATCCGTAACGCTCGGACGCCGGGGATCGAAGGTGTCCGGGAGGGGTCGGAGCCGGGTGCGTGCGCAGGGTTGCGGAGGCGGTCGTACAGGTCGGCCGCCGCGACGATTCGGGCGAAGATGTGGATCCCCGAGTCCTTCATCTTCGCCAGCGAGGTGCCGTCGCGCTTGTTGGGGAACCCCGAGCCGTCGTAGTGCTGGTGGTGATGAAGCACGATGGTCGCGGCCGCGGGATCAAGGTCGCCCTTGACCATCTCAAAGCCCAGCCGCACATGCTCGCGCCACTGCTCATCGTTCTCGTCCAGCGTGCGGTTGTACCGCTCCAGGACATCCGCGGCGAGGCGCGTCATGCCGATGTCATGCACCATCGCGCCAACGCCCAGGCCCGAGAGCTCGCGTGCCAGCGACGGCGTCAGCTTGGGCCGCTCACGTACCAGGTAGAACTCGAGCTTGAGCCCCATCAGCAGGCTGAGCACGCTGACGTTGCCGCAGTGCCGCACGAACGGCCGATCCCCGCCCACCAACTCCGACAGCATGATGGCGGCCTGGGGGTTCTCCATGAGGCGCGCGAGGACGGACATCACGGCCCTCTTGTAATCATGGAAGTCGAGCTGCACGGTGCTCTGCACCATGGCCGTGTCGAGGGCAAGGCCAACGGTCGTGGTCAGCTGGCGGTAGCTGGCCAGGATTCGGGGGTCGACGAAGCGGACCAGGTCCTCGGTGCCGGGGTGGCGGATCCACACCTCGGGCACGAAGAGCTCGCCCAGGCGCGGGATCGCGTGGCTGTCGAGCGCAACGCCCGCGCGGAGCAGAATGACCTCGTGGTGACGGGGATGGTGAACGGGGAGGGCCAGAACCATCCCGGGCCGAGCTTGAGCGACACTCACCCGCAGCATGCTGGTTTCATCGACGCGGACCCGCGGCGACTGCGTGCCTTCACAAAGGATGGCAGTTATCGGGCCGTGATGATCCGCACAGCTCCGCAGCGGGTCTGCCCGGAGCGCCCAGCTTCACGTCGATCAGCGGCCCAGCAGGTTGAACGTTGCGGGCGGCATCGGCTGGATGACCAGCACCGCCCGTGAGTTCCGCCGCCCGCCCGCGACGACGTCGGTCATCATGACCTCGCCGAGCGAGGGGGTGGAAGGAAGCGGTGGGCCGATCGACGCTTCCGGAGCTTCGATGATCTCCGCATCCGCTTCGTCCGGCGCAGGTGCCTTCCACTCCGCGTCGGGGCGATCGGGGACGACCAGCAGCGCGTCGTCCGTCGAGAGGGAGCACTCGAGCGTGTAGCGGGTGAAGATCACGCCCTGCTCTTCGATCGAGGCCTGCGGCTTGAGCAAGGCAGCGATGTCGCCGCGATTAATGGGGACCACGTGCTGGGGCGCGAGTTCGATCTGAACCGCCCCGGGGATGGACCCGCTTGCCAGAGACGGTGCCAAGGGCACCGACCCCAAGGCCGGGCCGACCCAGCACCGCATCAGCATTCGCAGCGCGCCCGAATTGAGCGTCACCGGGCCGTCGTCCAACCCGACAGGTTGCAGGCCCGTCCAGTGCGGGCCGGTGAAGGCCGGCGTCCACTTCGGGTTCTCGCCGACCCATTGCTGCTGGACCGTCCCGGAGATGCGGAGCTTCTCACGAATCTGGTCGAGGTCGGCACGCGGGACAGACACCAGGCGGAAGCCGTTCGCCCGCCACCTCTCACGCGTCTCCCGAGTGACTGGCACCGCTCGGTTCAGGTACGGCGCGAGAACTTCGGCAATCGGCAGCGTGCCGATTCCGACCGTCCGCGCGGCCTCGCCGGTCTTGAGCCGATCATCGAATGGATTGTCATCAATGATCCACTGCGCGAGCTCGACCCCTACGCCGGGGCCGCGGACGCCGGGGCTCGGTTCCGGCGCAGGCGTCGGCTCGGGCTTCGACGCGCAGCCCGTCACAGCGAGCGAGAGCGCCGCGGCGATGAGACCTGAATGGATTCCGTGCAGCTTCATGGTCAGGTCGTCGGGCTGTCGGTTGCGGGCCCCACGAGGAGCGTCGGTGCGGGGACATCAGCCGTGGGGGCGGGATCAAAGTCGTTGATCCGATCAATCAGCCGGCGGATCAGGCCGAACTTGTGCTTCGTGTGCCTGAACACCAGACGCGGCAGCGTGTGGTGGTCGTCCTCACCCTCGAGCGGCCCCAGCACCTGGGTCATGCTGCCGCCCTCCTTGATCAATACGCGGAACTCGTCCCGGAGTTTCTCCACATCCTCAGCCTTCAGCGGCTTGTGCATGCGGATGACCAGGTCGTCGCGGACGTAGCGGGAGGAATGGTAGTTGCGATAGAACCGCACGATGTGCTGCACCGCGTCCAGGGGGTCCTTGGCGATGTAGTAGATCGCGGGGTCCTCGGCACTGATCCAGCCGCGGGCCAGGAGCTGTTCCTTCACCCACTTTTCCCAGGACTGCCAGTAGTCATGACCCGCGCCCTCGACCATCACGATGGGCATGGGGGTGGACTTGCCGGTCTGAACCAGCGTGAGCGCCTCGTACGCCTCGTCGAGGGTGCCGAAGCCGCCGGGGAACAGTGCCACGGCCTCTGCCTGGCTCAGGAACATCAGCTTGCGGGTGAAGAAGTAGCGGAACTGGATGAGCTTCTCATCGCCCGCGATGACGTTGTTGGCCGTGGTTTCGAAGGGGAGGCGGATCGCGACCCCGAAGCTGCTCTTGCGGCCCGGTCCGACGTGCCCCGCCTGCATGATGCCCATGCCCGCGCCCGTGATGCTCATCCAGCCCGCCTCGGCCATGAGCTTGCTGAACTCCACGCACGCGTGGTAGTCCGGGTGCGTCTCAGGGGTGCGAGCCGAGCCGAAGATCGTGACCTTGTGCGGATCCTTGTACTTCCCGAAGACGCGGTACGCGTACCGCATCTCCTTGATCGAGTTCGTGATGAGCTTGAGCTCCCCCGTATCGCGCCCGTCGGGGATCAGCTTGAGGCCGGTCTGGAGCAACTCTCGGATGAGCTTGGCATGGAACGACCCGGGGATGCCGCCCGTCTGCTCGATCAGGGCATCAAGCTGGGCCGCAATGTCCGGGTCATCCGCCCGGCGTGCCTTGGGGCTGACGGGTCCACCGGCCCGCTCGGCCGCGGCGTCCGCCTGTGGTTCGCGGGGCTCGGCAATCTCTCCACGTTGATCAATCGGCATTCGTTATCACCTATGTGCCCGCCCAAACCGGCTGAGAGGCGGGGGGAAGTGTACCCCAGGATCCGAGATCCTCCGACCCTGATTAGAGCCTCTGCCGGGGGTTTCAGCGGGGGCGGACCTGATCCCGGTCGGGCTCGCGCGTGCGGCGGGGGTCTGACGCGGCCCGGTCCTCGATCTGCTGGATGCGGCGGTCCTGCACGGAGGGGGCGTCGCCGAAGATCTGTCCCAGGAACCGGCGCGGGCCGGGCAGCGGCCGCATCCGAATCCGCGGGTCGCCCAAAGTGCCCCCGACCTCCGCCATGAAAAGCTCATCCCGAACGCCTTCGATGAGCCCCGTAAAGAGCGGGATCCGGGCGCGGCTGCTGGTCTTGAACCGGAGATTGAGCCCTAGGTCCGGAAGCGATGCGGACCCATAGCCGTAGAGGCTGACCGTGGACGAAGACATCGCGAGCTCGGTGAACACGGCCTGGTCGCCGGTCAGATAGAAGTCGGCAATGGCATAGTCCAGCCGCTCGTTCATTGGGAGCTGCAGGTTCATGACCCGGATGATCGGGATGAGCAGCGGCAGGTTGAGGATGCGCCCGCCGCCAACCGTGATCGTGCCGCGCCCGCGCCTTGAGAGGGGCTCGCCCAGGATGCCGCCGAGGCTCAGGCCGCAGTCGAGACGGCCGCGTGACTCATCGGGCATTTCCTGGAGCCGCGGTGGTCCCACCTCGGCCCCAATCTCAAAGTCTGCGATGATCGACGCAAGCCGCACGTCGGAAGCCTGGAGCTGAGCCTCGAAGCGGCGTTTCGCGCTGCGTTGGAAGGGCGGCTCGATGCGGGCCGAGCCCGCGATGCGGCCGCCGTGACAGTCGGCGGAGATGAGGGGCACCAGCACCGCCCCGTTCTCCCCGTTCTGCACGCGGATCCGGCCGTTGCTCATGCTGATACCCGACGCGTCGAAGTAGTTCAGCAGCGCCAAGACTTGGAACTCGGTGGGTGCATCGGGCGTGGTCTGAGAGGCCTCGTACTCAATCGCGCCCTCGACGTGATTCACCTGCACGCCGACGTTGAGCTTCCCGGTCCGGATATCCACACGCCCCTTCGTGCGGAACGCGTTGAGGTCCCCACTCTCGTTGAACACAAGAGAGATGTTGTTGTCCTTCGCCTGCACGCCACCCGCCGCGTCAAAGGCGAGTGTCGCGAACTGGTCTCGCACGGGCGCCGGAAGAATCGCGACGAAGTCATGCGGAAGCCCATTGGTGTTGGCATTCAGCGTCAGCTGCACGGCCGTGGTTTTGTCTTCGTTGACCACCCAGCTGCCGTCCGCGCTTGCCGACCACTGCGGGGCGGCAACACTCATGCCCACCACTCGCCCCTGCCCCGCCCCAAACTCGAGCATGCCACCGACCGCCGGGAACGTGAGCACCGTGCCGTCGTACACAAGACTCAGCGTGCGGGGGTACAACCTTGCCTTGATGTCCCACTCGTTCCTGGGGTCCGCCGGCGCACGCGGGCCCATCGTGACCTCTGCGTCGAACCGACCCTGCGGCCGCGACTTCCCGAAGAACTCGTTGAGGCCGCCGGGGGCGTACTCCTTCAGGAGGCCCAGCGTCAGGGTGGAATCGAACTGAGCGCCATTGACGGAGGCCGTGAGCGATGAGCCCGCAACGGGCTTGCCGTCGAGGCCGATGCTGCCGTTGGCTCGGAAGTCCGCGGGTTGCTCGCCATTGAAGCGGAGCACACCCGCGAGACCTTGGACCGTGACCACGCCCCGCTCGGCCCCGGGGCTGGTGATCGTGACCCCGCCCGCGTGGCCTTCAAGCTCCATCCGCCCGCCCGCGAAGTCCACCTGGAAGCGGTGGGGGTTGTCCGCCATGACGGTGGTCTGGATGTTCTCGCTGCCGGGGTGCTGGGCCACCGTCGTGCGGATGTCCAGTTCGCCGCTGGGGCGGTACGTTGTGCGAAGGTCGCGGATCGCCTTCGCGGGTGTCGCGGCGAAGATTTCGATCAGGTCCTCCACCGGCAGCGAGAGGTCGAGGGGATCGGCGGTGACCGTGGCGGCGATGCCGGTGGAGGCCGGCTTGGCCGGGTCGGTGTTGATGGGCATGCTGACCCGCGCCTGGGCGCGGGAGGCCGCGGGCTGTCCGGCGTGCGCCACGTCCATGGTCGCGTTCAGGTCGAGCGTGTCCTGCGTGATGATCAGGTCGCCGGTGACATTGCTGAGGTTCAGCCTGGGTGACGCAGGACCGCCCGCAGCGACGACCAGCGGAGCCGCGGTCAGGTTCTTCAGCGCCGCCTCCACGCGGTACGCGGGCTCCTGCGCCGGTGACATCCCGATCTTGACCTTCACATCCCCTGTTCCGCGCGCGTTGAGCGAGCGGATCATCTGATGCACGCCGAGGCCGCCGTCGTCGGGCGTGCTGTCGGGGATGGCGTGGATGAGCAGGGCGTCGAGGGGGACGTCGGTGGCCGTGATGTCGATGTCGGGGGTGAACGGCAGATTTGGATTCTCGATGCGGTTGAAGTCGACCTTCGCGGACGCCCGGCCAGAGCCGCCGTTCAGGCCGCGGATCGAGCCGCCCTCAACGAATGCGCCCTCTTCACGCCGCACGATGGTCAGGTCGCGGGCGACAATCGGGTAGGGGAACTGGTCCGCGAGGATGCCCGCCTCGGCCATCTTGATGGTCTCGACGTCGAACCACTCGGCGTCTGGCCCGGCCGCGCGGGTGACCTTCACGACGATGTTCGCTCGCCCGCCGAGGTCGAACACCGGGCGGGCGATGATCGCCTGGAGCGCCTGCACCCTCGGGGAGCCGGTCTCGCCCGCCGCCTGCGCCGATGCCAGCTCCGCTTCGGCCGCCTTCCGCTGGTCGCTGCTCGCGATCAGCCCCGCCTCGATCAGCTCGCGGTACCGCTCACCATTGAAGAGCTCATCCACCACGCGGCGGCGCTTGCCCAGGGCCCGGTACAGGCGGTGATCGATGGGCAGGTTGGTCGCCTCGACGTTCACCTCGACGAACGCGTCGTCCGTCGGCGGCGCGATCACGCCCGTCGCGAGCACCTTGACGCCCCCCGGCGCCTCGCCGGTGATCTTGACCAGTCGCACCTGCGTGTCGTCGAAGTCGATCTCGCCGACCAGGTTGATGAACTCGTACGGGAAGCGGTCAAACGCGGCCGTCATCTCCTTGAACGCCAGCTTCCCCGCCACCGCGATGGGCCCTTCCTTGCCATCCACCGGCTCGCCCCGGGTCACGATCACCTTCGCATCCATGATGCCCGTTGGGTTGTTGAACTGCGCGAAGCGCTTGCGGACGACCCGCGGGGCGTACCGCATGATCTGCGGGTTCTTGGTGAGCTCGAAGCCGCGGGTGACGAGCGTGCAGGTGAAGGCCGAGTCCGCCTTGGTTCCGTTCACCGTGAACTCGACGTCGTAGGGGAACTCCTCGAGGTACCCCGTGAGCGTGCCGGTCGCGCCCTTGTTCGTGACCGTGACCTCCCCGTCCACCTTCTCCATCCGCATGAGGCGCGTCGGGTCGTACGACCCCGGGATCTCTTTGCCGTCGGAGGTCAGCTCGGGCCGCTCCTTGACCGGCAGGTTCACCGCGACCTGCTTCAGCTTGAACTTCGCCACCCACCCCCCGCCATACTCGTACGTGATCGTCGCCCGCGGCACCTCGCCCTGCATCGCCGCCTGCCGGAACATCTCACGGCTCGACAGCGGGGCGTTCTCTGAGGACCACGTGCTCAGCGACAAGCCCTCCATCGTGAGCTCGATCCCCGTCTTGGACATCCGTCCCGAGACCGTGAGGCCGCCCGGAACGGGGTGAGGCCCGTCCACCTCGCGGAAGCTGATGGTCGAGGAGCCGTCCAGCGCGGGGGACTGCTGCACCTCTCCGCCCACATCGAGCCGCTTAAGCATGAGGTAGTCGCGGCCGTCCACGAGGGCCTTGCCCGTTGAGCTGTGCTCGCCCAGTTCGATGACGCCGCCGCGGACGATCACGCGCGGGACGTTCTTGAGGCCCTTGCCCTTCCCTTTGGGCGGGTCAAGGGAAGCGATGTTCACCGAGCCGTCGTCCACCGACTGGCTGATCCGCGCCACCGGCCGGTCCAGGTCGATCTGGTACACAATGGGCGAGCCCGACAGCAGGCTCTTCCAGTTGAACGTGGCCTCCAGGTGGTTCACCGAGAAGACCTCGCCCGCCTGCCCCGGCACCCCGGGGGCCCGCAGCACGGCCCCGTCCACGATCAGCCGCCCCCCGGGGGTCACCTTGACCGACTTCGCCGAGGCATCACCCCCCGCCAGGCGGCTCGCGATCGCCGACATCACCAGCCGCGTCACAAAGGACTGGGTCAGCAGGTAGTACGACGCGACCAAGACCAGCATCGCGATCAGCAGCGCACGCACCCGCCGGACCCGCTTGCGGGCCTTGCGGTGGGGCTTGGGGGGCTTGGTGGCTGGTGGAGGGGTGCTGGCCATGCGTCCTGCGGTCGGTTTCCCCGTGGCGGGGATGATAGGGAGCGCGGCGGCTTCATCCGGCCTCCCCGCACGGGCCGTGTGCGAGCGCAAATCCTGCTTTCAGTATGATCCACTCATGGCAAAGGCTCGGCGGGTCTTCGTGTGTCGGTCGTGCGGCGGGGCCCAGATGCGCTGGATGGGCAAGTGCCCCGACTGCGGGGGGTGGGACACGCTCGAGGAGCAGGTGATCGACCCCGCCGCCAGCAAGGACACCCAGAAGGGGCTCGTCGCGGCGTGGGGCGAGCTGACCGAGGGCGCTGCCGCGGGTTCCACCGGCACCGCTATCGCCCGCCCCATCTCCGAGGTGACGGCCGACGACGCGCCCACCGCCCGCCTCCCCTCGGGCATCAACGAGTTCGACCGCGTGCTCGGGGGCGAAACCATCAAGGGTCTGGTCCCCGGCTCGGCGGTGCTCATCGGCGGCGAGCCGGGCATCGGCAAGTCCACGCTCCTGCTCCAGGCCGCGGGGGCGTGGGCCAGGACCGCCCGCGTGCTGTACGTCAGCAGCGAGGAGTCCGCGACGCAGGTCGCGATGCGGATGCAGCGGTTGTGTGGGAAGAGCGAGAGAGCGACAGGGCGACAGAGCGACAGTGGCGACAAAAACCTTTTCGTGCTGAGCGATACCAATCTCGCCCGCATCGTCGAGCAGACGCGCAAGGTCGCGCCCGCCGTGCTGATCATCGACTCCATCCAGATGATCTATAACCCCACCCTCCCCGCGGGGCCGGGGAGCATCACGCAGCTCCGCCGCTGCTGCTCGGAGCTTGTGTACCTGGCCAAGCTCAGCGGCATCGCGGTGGTGCTCGTCGGGCACGTCACCAAGGACGGCCAGCTCGCGGGCCCGCGCCTGCTCGAGCACCTGGTCGACGCCGTGCTCAGCTTCGACGGGGACCGCCACCACAGCCACCGCATCGTTCGGGCCGTCAAGAACCGCTTCGGCGCGACCCTCGAGCTGGGCCTCTTCGAGATGACGGGGTCGGGCCTGCGCGAGGTCCCCGAGGGCGGTCACGTCTCGGCCATGGCGGGCAACGAGCCGCGACCCGGCTCGGCGGTGTGCCCCGTGATCACGGGCACGCGCTGCCTGATGGTGGAGCTCCAGGCCCTCACCGCGACGGGTTTTCTCGGCGCCGCGAAACGCAAGTCCTCGGGCCTGGACAGCAATCGCCTCGCGATGCTCATCGCGGTGCTCGAAGGGCACGCGGGCCTGCGGCTCGCGGACCGCGACGTCTTCGCCAGCAGCGTCGGGGGCGTCAAGGTGCAGGAGCCCGCCAGCGACCTCGCCCTGCTGCTCGCCATCGCCGGGGCCCACTACAAGCGCTCCCTCGCGGGCGCGACCGCCACCGTCGGCGAGGTCGGCCTGGGCGGCGAAGTCCGCGGCGTCACGCAGCTGGAACAGCGCGTCCGCGAGGCGGCGAGGCTGGGGTACAAGCACCTGCTGGTTCCCGGTGGGGCGGCGGCGAGCAAGCTGCCCCGGATCGCCGGCATCGAGCTCATCCCCATCAAGAACGTGGACGCGGCGATCCAGCAGCTGACCTGACGCGCGGCGGACCTTCGAACCGCGGCGGTCCGGGCTCGAACCGCCGCCGCAGAGAATCGAAGTTTTATCGCAAAGCTGCGAATCTCCCCGACGGGGCTTCGCAGCCCGGCCGGGAATCTTCGAGATTTCGCTCCAGCGCTGGTCAAGTCGGCAACTCCGGCGGTCGATTGAACCGGTGCGGCCCGATCAATGGCCGCGGGAGTGCCAGAAATGCCCATCATCCCCAAGACCGACAACGCCTCCATCGAGTACTGCGAGACGCACACGCCCGTGTGGCTCGAGAACGCCGCCGAGCTGGGCCTGGACCCCCTCGCCGTCACGGAGCTGGAAACCATGACCGAGGCGGCCCGGGCCGCGATGGAGGCCGCCGAGTCCGCGCGCCTTGCGGCGATGTCCGCCACGCTCACGCTCAACAACCGGATCGACACCATGCGTCGCCGGGCCCAGCAGCTGCTGGGGCAGATCAAGGCAACGGCCGCCCTGGGCGCGGGCAACCGCCTGCTCGCCACCGCGCAAGTGCCCGGCCGCAAGCCCCGCGCGCGGCTCAGCCCACCCACGCAGCCCAGCTCGGTCACCATGCGTCTGATGCCCGAGGGCAGCGTGCGGCTGAGCTGGACGAGCGGCAACGCCGCCCCCAGCACCGGCGGGTTCTTCCGCGTGGAGCGCCGGCTCGACGGCGAGCGCGGCTACACCGTGATCGGCGGCACGCCCGTGCGCGAGTTCATCGACGGCACCATCCCCCTGGGCACGCGCTGGGCCACGTACATCGTCACACCCTTCCGCGGCCGCCGCGAGGGCGTGCCCAGCGTCGCCGTGGGCGTGAACTTCGGCGTCGCCCCCGAGCGGATGCGGGCCGCCGCGTAAAGGACGTTCGCCTACTCGTGTACCAGCCACTCCGGCAGCACGCGGATCCTCCCCTCCGCGTCCACGCACGCCAGCGTCGTGCTCGCCGGCGCGGCCAGCTCCTCGCACGCCTGCCCGCCCCGCTCCACGACCATCACGCTGTACTCGTGCTCGATCTTGACCTTGCTCCCCCCCTTCCACGCCGTGCGGACCTCGACGACGTCGTCGTAGCGCACGGGGCGGCGGTAGCGGACGTCGAGCTTGACAACGACGAGGAAGATCCCCGCCCGCTCCAGGTCCGCGTACGAAACGCCGCACTCGCGGAGCAGCTCGCTCCGCCCGATCTCCAGCCACGGGATGTACGAGGCGTGGTGCGCGACGCCCATGGGATCGCACTCGCAGTACCGCACGCGGACGCGGTGACGGCTGTCGTGCAGGATGCGAGTGGGCGTGATCGCGGCGGTTGTGGGGGCGTCGCCGGGCTCGCGGCTCTGCTTCGGGGCGGAGTTCCTCATGGCGGATTCTTGCCCGGCGCGAGCCTTCGAAAGCCGCGGGGCAAAGATGAGCGAAACTCACCCGCCGCAACCCGAACAATCTGGGACGATGCCCGTAATCAACGCCGTGAAAAGTCTACAGTCTCGACCTGTGTCCACGAACGCTCCCACGCCCGCCCCCACGCCTGGTGACCGCTCCCCGCCGCCCGCGCGCAGGGTGCAGCCCGCCGTGCGGGCCCACGTGCGCCTGCTGCTGCCCACCGACCCCATCGCCGAGATCACCAGCCTCCTGCACCGCGCCTACGCCAAGCAGGTCGCGATGGGCCTTGCGCCCCTCGCCGGCCGACAGGACGATGCGACGACCGACAAGCGCGTGCACAGCGGCGAGTGCTACCTCGCCCTGCTGCCCGACGCCGCGTCGCCCCGCGGCGAGAAGATCGTCGGCACCATCCTCTTCCACGAGGTCGAGGATGCCAAGGGCCCGCCCTGGTTCAGCAACTCCTTCGTCGATAGCTTTTCGCAGTTCGCCGTGGACCCCGACATCCAGGGCCAGGGCCTGGGCGGGCTCATGCTCGACAAGGCCGAGTCGCGGGCCCGTGAGTGCGGCGCGAGGGAGCTGGGCCTCAGCATGGCCGAGCCCGACACGGACCTCATGAACTGGTACCTCAAGCGCGGCTACCGCTTCATCGAGCACTGGCAGTGGCCGTACACCAACTACCGCAGCGCGATCCTGAGCAAGACGCTGTAGGCCGGTGACGGCAACGCCGCGAGCCCGCATCGGGGCCCGACTCGCGGCGATTGGGGCGGATTGGCAATCCTCTCATCCCCCGTAGTTTCAGGTACTTACAGCCCTTTCCCCCAGAATCTGCAACTTATCGAAGCCCTCCCGGTTAGACCTCACAGCCCCGGAGGTTCCATGCGCTCTCGTTCCGCCCATCCCCGCCGCGCGTTCACCCTGGTTGAACTCGCCAGCTGCCTCGCCGCCATCGCGGCCGGGGCGTGTGTGTTCGCAGTCTCGGCGGGTCTCCAGCCGGAGGTTGATAAGAAGCCCGAGCCCAAGGTGTCGGGCGACCCCGAGGTCATCAAGGCCGAGAAGGAAAAGAAGAGCAAGGCCGATCAGATCAAGGACTCGACCCACATCCGCGCTATCCATCAGTCCTTCGTCATCTTCGCGCAGAACAACGGCGACAAGTTCCCGCTCCCCTCTCAGCTGGACAAGGCCGACGCCACGAGCAAGGCGCAGGGCGCGGAGAAGAACACGACGGCAAACATCATCTCCATCCTGGTTTACAACGGCTTCTTCGGGCCCGAGTTGTGCGTCAGCCCCGCGGAGAGCAACGACAAGATCAAGGTGGACGACGACTACGCCTGGTCCACACCGGTGAAGGCCGCGAAGCCCGAGGCCGCCCTGTGGGACCCGGCCTTCTCCGCCGACTTCTCCGACGGCAACACCGGCAACTTCAGCTACGCCCACCTGATGCCCAGCAAGCCGCGCCTGGACCTCTGGGGCACCAAGAAGTTCGACGCCACGCTCCCGATCATCGGCAACCGCGCCCCCAAGGTCACCGCGGTGACCTACCAAGGCGAGGGCGACAAGCAGAAGGCCGTGTGCGAGGTCGGCGGCAAAAGCAAGACCTACGCGATCCACGGCCCCGCCGAAAGCTGGGAAGGCAACATCGCCTTCAACGACAACCACGTCGAGTACGTGACCGAGCTCGGGTACTCACGCCGTGGGTTCAAGGACGAGAAGGGAACGACCTTCCCCGACGCCATGTTCTTTAACGAGGACAGCGACCCAACGGACACGAACGTCGTCCTAGGCATCTACACCCACGCGGGTCCGAGCACCAAGAACTTCAAGTCGATCTGGGACTGAGCGTCCCGAGAACCGAAAACCCCTCACGCGGAAACCGGCCCGTGCCCGTCTGGGCGGGCCGGTTTTCTTATGATTGCGCCATGCGGGCAGTCGTCCAGAGAGTGCTGAGTGCTTCAGTCACCGTCAATAGCGAGGTGGTGGCTCAGATTGAGCGTGGTCTCCTCGTGCTCGTGGGCATTGAGGCCTCGGACACCGACGCGCAGGTCGTGTGGCTCGCGGACAAGTGCGCAAACCTCCGCATCTTCGAGGACCCGCAGGGCAAGATGAACCTCTCAGTGAAGGATGTCGCTGGCAGCATTCTCCTCGTGCCCAACTTCACCGTGGCGGGCGACGCCCGCAAAGGGCGACGGCCGAGTTTCGACAACGCCATGCGTCCGGAGCAGAGCGAGCCGATGTTCCAGCGGCTGACCGCCGCGACCCGGTCCCAGGGCGTCCCTGTCCAGACCGGCGTGTTCCGCGCCGACATGAAGGTCGCCCTCGTCAACGACGGCCCCATCACGATCTGGCTCGACTCGGGCGGCGGTCAGGCGTGACCTTTGCCGCCCGCTGCCCGGCGCGGTACAACCCACGCCATGCACCGCCTCCCTTTCACGTTCCTGGCCGCGTCACTCGCACTGAGCAGCGTCTCGCACGCGCAGCCCGCCATCCCCCAAGATCTCCCCGCTCAGGCAGGCGCAGCCGCCGTTCTGCCCGACCTCATCCGCCGCTACACCGAGGACGAGAACTACATCACCCGCTTCTCGCGGATGGAGTACTCCGAGGAGCGTTGGACCCGCCTCGAGTCTTTCTACAACGAGTGGCTCGCCCGCCTCGACGCTCTTGAGTACGCCGCCCTCTCCCCCGCCGACCGCATCGACTTCCACCTGATGCGCACCCACGCACAGTGGAGCCTCGACGGCCTCGCTCTGGAGCGCCGCCGCTTGGAGGGAATTACCCAGGTTCTCCCCTTCCGGGCCCAGGTGCAGGCCCTTGAACTCGCCCGATTCCGCATGGAACCGTGCGACCCCGCCGCCGCGGCCACCACCCTCGCCGACATCGGGGCCCAGACCAAGAAGATCCTGGAGCGCGTGAAGAACGCCAAGAAGAAGGAAGACGAACGCGGCCCCGATGCCATCACGCTGACCCCCATCGCCGCCAAGCGAGCCGCCTCCGCCATCGACGGCCTCACCTCCACGCTCGACACCTGGTCCCGCGCCTACGACGAGTTCGTCCCCGAGTTCGGCTGGTGGACCCGCAAGCCCCGCGAAGAGACCCAGCAGCACCTGCGCGATCTCGCCAAGCACCTCCGCGAGGAGGTCGCCGGGCTCAAGGGCAAGGACGAGGACCCGCTCGTCGGCGACCCCATCGGGCGCGAGGGCCTCCTCGCCGACATCCGCGGCGAGATGCTCGCCTACACCCCCGAAGAGCTCATCGCCATCGGCGAACGCGAACTCGCGTGGTGCGAGAGCGAGGTGCAGAAGGCCGCGAAGGAACTCGGGTTCAACGACTGGAAGCTCGCCCTCGCGAAGGTAAAGGATGCCCACGTCCCGCCCGGGGACCAGGCGGCGTACGTCCGCGACGAATCCCGCGCCATCATCAAGTTCCTCCGAGACCGCGACCTGATCACCATCCCAACGCTGTGCGAAGAGTCCTGGCGGCTCGAGATGCACTCGCCCCAGACGCAGAAGACCCTGCCGTACGCGGTCTACGGCGGCCAATACATGGGCGTGTCGTACGCCGCGGAATCAATGAGCCACGCCGACAAGCTCATGTCGATGCGCGGCAACAACAAGCACTTCACCCACATCGTCACGCCCCACGAGCTGATCCCCGGCCACCACCTCCAGGGGTTCTTCGCCGCGCGCGAGCGTGCCTACCGCCGCACGTTCTCGACCCCGTTCCTCGTCGAGGGCTGGGCCCTCTACTGGGAGTTCCGCCTCTGGGAGCTCAACTGGGCCGGCGCCACCGGCAACGACGCCAACATGGACCGCATCGGCATGCTCTTCTGGCGCATGCATCGGGCCGCGCGGATCATCGTGAGCCTCAAGTTCCACCTGAATGACATGGCCCCGCAGCAGATGATCGACTTCCTCGTCGACCGCGTCGGCCACGAGAAGAGCGGCGCCACGGCCGAGGTCCGCCGCTACATCGGCGGGGACTACTCACCGCTCTACCAGTGTGCCTACATGCTCGGTGGGATCCAGCTCCACGCCCTGTACAAGGACCTTGTGGGCAGTGGGGCGATGAGCGACAAGCAGTTCAATGACGGCGTGATGCGGGAAAACTCGATGCCCATTGAGCTAATCCGCGCGGCGCTGAGAGCGGAGTCGCTCCCAAAGGACTGGACGCCCGCTTGGAGGTTCACAGAGAGTGATTAGTAGGGGCGAATGACCTTGAGCTTTGGAATCACGCTGAAGTGGCGTGAGTTGAGCGTTGCGATGGGGATGGCGAGTCGCAAGGCAGTTGCCGCGAGCATGCAGTCGGGCCACTCGATCCCGCTTCGGAGTCGATACTGGTTGAACAACTCAAGAGCGACGGTGAAGTCGCCATCACGCACGGGAAGTCGCCTCAGAGCAGTGATAATGAGGACTGTTTCCCCGATTTCCGCTTGCCGCGTGAGCCCATCAAACAGTTCGAAGCTGACCACAGGGTGGATTGCCGCGCGACCCGCCGCCACGATTGGAGCGGTGAACTCGCGCGCGGCCCCGTACCCACGGCGGTAGTCGATGAGCACGCTGGTGTCCAGCAGGATTCGGTCATCCACGCGACGAGCGCCTGCTTGCTCTGGTGCGGATCTCGCGGGCAATTTCAGCGGAAGAGCGGCCCTGCCACTCTGGCTTGTTCTTCATGGAACCAAAGGCGCTTAGGAAGACTTCCAGCCGCCTCTTGGCGGTCATTCGCGTGGGCTTTCCGCCAGCCTTCTTCGTGGGCAAGCCGCGTGGCACTGCCTTGCGGGACGCAGGCTTCCGCTTGCGAAGGGGGGGACGCGTGATCTCTACGACTTCGCCCTCGCGGAGAGTGACTTCCTCTTCGGGGATAATCACGCCATTCCGGAATGTGCCCTTGAAGGTCATGGTGCGATCATAGCGATCCAGCCAGAAAGCCCCCCACGGTTTCCCCGCGGGGGCATTCCTCGTCACCGGCTCTTGCTATCCCCCCGCGCAAAGATGCTCGCCACGTAGTTCAGCACATCCGTCGCGCTCGTGTCGTTGTACCCGAACTGCTTGATCAGCCGCTGCTTCACCACGTCGATCTTCGCCTGCGTCTCGTCGTCCACGACGCTCGAGACGAGGTTCTTGAGCTTGATGGTGTCGCGCTGATCCTCGAACAGCTTGAGCTCCAGCGCCCGGTACAGACGCGCGTTGGTGTTGTACTCGAAGCGCTTCCCGTCCAGAGCCAACGCGCCGATGTAGTTCATGATCTCCTGGCGGAAGTCGTCCTTGCGGCTCTCGGGGATCTCGATCTTCTCCTCGATGGACCGCATGAGGCGTTCATCCGGCTCTTCGTCGCGCCCGGTGTACTTGTTCCGCACGCGCTCCTTCTGCGTGTAGGCGCGCACGCTCTCGATGTAGTTGGCCGCGAGGCGTCGGATCGAATCCTCGTCGGCGCTGATGGCCCGCTGCACCTCGCCCTTGATGATGTCCTCGTACTCTTCCTTCACCACCGCCAGCAGCTCGCGGTACTGCTTCTTCAGGTTCTCGTCGCTGATCAGCGAGTGGTGGCTGAGGCCGCTCTCAAGCTCGTTGATCACCATGAAGGGGTTGATCCCCTTCTCGTCCACCGCCTGCCGGCTGACCAGCGCGTTGCTGATCTTGTCCTGGATATACCGCGGCGAGATGCCGTTCATCCCCTCCCGCTGCGCCTCCTCCTTCAGTTCCCGCACGCTGTCCTCGGTGAAGCCCGGGATGCTCTTCCCGTCATACAGCTTCATCTTCTGGAGCAGCGACAGCCCCGCCTTCTTGGGCTCCTCAAGGCGCGTCAGCACCGCCCACATGGCCGCGACCTCGAGGGTGTGCGGCGCGACGTGGATGTTCCGAATCCGCTCTGGGCCGAAGTCCTTCTGGTAAATCCGGACCTCGTCTCCCAGGCGGATGTTGTACGGGATGTCGATCTTGATGGTGCGGTCGCGGAACGCCTCCATCATCTCGTTGCTCTGGAGCCGCTTGTACTCCGGCTCGTTGGTGTGCCCCAGGATCACCTCGTCGATGTACGTCTGGGCAAACTTCTTGGGCTTGATCGTGTGCTCCTGCGACGCCCCCAGCAGGTCGTACAGGAACGCCACATCCAGCTTGAGCACCTCGATGAACTCGCAGATGCCGCGATTGGCGATGTTCAGCTCGCCGTCGAAGTTGAAAGCGCGAGGGTCAGAGTCCGACCCGTACTGCGCGATCTTCCGGTAGTTGATGTCGCCCGTCAGCTCGGTGCTGTCCTGGTTCTTCTCGTCCTTGGGCTGGAACGTGCCGATGCCCGTCCGGTCCTTCTCGCTCAGGATGATGCGGCGCACCTTCACGTGGTCCATCACCTTGCGGAAGTCACCCTCGTAGAACGCCATCAGGTCCTCGAAGATCTTCCGGCAGAAAGGATCTGGCTCGCCGCTGACCTTCAGCCGCCCGCCGTGGTTCTTGTTGCGGAAGTTCGCGTTCAGCTTCGCCAGCACATCCTCCCGCGCCTCGCGCGGGATCAAGACCAGCGGGTCCTCGTGCATCGGGCACGCATACTCATGCGTCTTCGCGGCCTCCTTCGCCGCCCCGCCCTTCGCCGCCGACACCTCGCAGTTCTCATCCAGCAGCCACGAGAAGCTGTACAGCGCCCCGTCCGCTGTGCGGCTGTACGCCTCGATGCCCTTCTTCAGCAGCCGCGCAATCGTCGACTTGGACGACCCCACCGGCCCGTGCAGCAGCAGGATCCGCTTGTCCGTTCCGTACCCCTCGGCCGCGGAGCGCAGGAAGTCCACCAGCTGCATCAGCGCGAAGTCCAGCCCGAAGATCGCGTCGGCGCCATTATCGAAGGGATCGCTGAAGAAGTGGTACCGCGTGCACTCCTTCTTGAACAGCTTGTACTTCTCGCTCCCGTGGCTCAGCACGGCGTCATATAGCCGCTGGTACGCGTTCCGCACCACCGCCGGGTTCTGGGCCGCGATCTCCAGGTAATCCCAGAAAGACCCCGTCCAGTGATGCTCCTGGAACTTCCGGCGGTCCAGCCGCGCGTCGATCGCCGTGATCAGGTCACGGCTCGCCACGGCCCCGTCCTTGACGGTGACAGCCCGCGCGTCCCGCGAAACCTCTTTGGATAAATCCTTGGACGAACCCGACTGTGAGCGGAACTCGTTCATGACCTTGCCCTCCCGCTGCCTGCGGTTCAGCACGACCGTTCCAGACCGGGGCAGCCTGCCCACGGCCCGACCTCATGGCCCCGTCCTCTCGCTCCACGCCGCGTGTTGAGAGCCTTCGCCCTCATCAGCAGCTATCGGCCGTCCGCCCGGTCATGCTGAGGGAACTCGGCCAAGTTCCCGGACATTCACTTATACGTCCTAAGCGGGCTCACGGATGATTAATCGGGGTGGTTCCCCGCACAGAATGCGACAACCTCCGCTACCCCGCCCACGCGGCACTAAACTCCGCTCATGTCATTCGGCTTAGGCCACGGCCGTGATCTCGACGACGCCCCCGGCGTCATTGGTATCTCCGCGCAAGAGCTGCCCACCCTCCCCGACGAGGCCCTCACAAACCCTGAGGCCGGGCGCCTCGACCCGCGCCAGTGGTTCCCCGATTCCGCCCGCCGCTTCGAAATGGAGATCGGCTCGGGCAAAGGCACCTTCATCCTCGAGAGCGGCCAGGCCCACCCGGAGGTCAACTTCCTCGCGATCGAATGGGCCCGCGAGTTTTACTTGTACGCCGCCGACCGCGTCCGCCGCGCCGGCCTCCAGAATGTCCGCATGCTCCGCACCGACGCCAGCGAGTTCCTCCGCTGGCGCTGCCCCTCGGGCATTGTCTCCGTCATCCACCTCTACTTCTCCGACCCCTGGCCCAAGACCAAGCACCACAAGAACCGCGTCATCCAGGACCGTTTCCTCAGAGAGGTCCACCGCGTCCTCGTCCCCGGCGGCGAGCTCCGCGTCGTCACCGACCACGACGAGCTCTGGGCCTGGGACCTCGAACACTTCAATCGATTCACGGCGTCCGACTCGCCCGCTCGCTTCGAGCAACTGCCCTTCATCCCGCCCGACTGGGTCGGCGAAGGCGAACTCATCGGCACCAACTACGAGCGCAAGATGTGCACGGACAAAACTGCACACGCGGCCGTGCTCCGCAAGATATGACGAGATCGACGCCGGGAATGAGGAGTCCGCGACGAAGTCCCGGATCAGTACTCCCTCGGCGTCGAAGCGCCTCAGCTCCCCGGCTGCACGTCCAAGCTCACGCCCTTCGCGTTGCTCGCCACGTAATCGAGCCGCGCCTCCTGCACGCCCCGATTGCGCACGATGACCTTCGCGCCCTTGCCGAAGCCCCAGAAACTCTCCTGGCCCACCACCAGCGGAGACTCGTTCAGTTCCACCCCCGGCTCCTGAATCTGAACGGTCACCGACCCCGGCCCACGGTTCCGGGCCTTGAGAATCGGCGAGTCACCCAGCACGATGAGGCATGCCTCTGAGTGCGCTGGAACAACCACGCCACCCGTTACACGCCCCTGCGCGCACCCGCCGGAAACCATCCCAGCAAGCGCCAGCGCCCCGACGAACGTCAAACCCAGCACACGCCCCATGGCACTTCTCCTCACCCCTCCATCCGATTCCAGATGCTCCCGTTTCACTCTCCCGTCACCTAACCTCCCACCGTGCCCCGCCCCGCCATCATCCTCCTCTCCGGCGGCCTCGATTCCGCCACCACCCTCGCCATCGCCCGCGCCGAGGGCTTCGACGCCTACTGCCTCTCCTTCGACTACGGCCAGCGCCACCGCCACGAACTCACGGCCGCCGACGCGGTCGCTCGCCAACTCCGCGCCCGCGACCACAAAACCCTCAAGCTCGACCTCCGCGGCATCGGCGGCTCCGCCCTCACCTCCGACATCGCCGTGCCCAAGGACCGCACCGAGTCCGCGATGTCCCACGACATCCCCATCACCTACGTCCCCGCCCGCAACCTCATCTTCCTCTCCCTCGCCAGCGCCTACGCGGAGACGCTGAACGCCACCGACCTCTTCATCGGCGTCAACGCCGTGGATTACAGCGGCTACCCCGACTGCCGCCCCGAGTTCATCCGCAGCTTCGAGCAGACCGTGAACCTCGCGACCAAGGCCGGCGCCGAGGGCGCCCGCTTCACCGTCCACACCCCGCTCGTCTCACTCACCAAAGCCGAGATCATCCGCCGCGGCGTCGCGCTCGGCGTGGACTTCTCCCTCACCACCAGCTGCTACGACCCCACCCCCACCAGCCTCGCCTGCGGCCACTGCGACTCCTGCCAACTCCGCCGCCGCGGCTTCGAACAGGCCGGCGTCCCTGATCCCACGCGCTACGCGTAACTCCCCCTCCCAGAGGGAGGGGGCCGGGGGGTGGGTTCGTGCGACTCACGACGGCCGGAACCTCGGCATGCGCATTCGCGTCGGTGCCAGCCTCCGCAGTTCGCCCGCACGAGGGCTGCCCTTGTCAAACTCCCCCGCGCTCAAGCTCCTCAATCTGCCGTGCAATCGTCTCCCGCGCCTTCCCCTCAAACTGCCCCTGCCCCCACGCCGTGTAATACAAAAACGCCCGCGCCGAAAGCCCGCGCAAGAACGCCAACCGCCCCTTGCGAAACTCCTCCTCCGGCACCCACCCGTACTCCTCGCGGATCCCCCGCACGATCTCCTGCGACCGTTCCCACCCCGCCGCGAAGCTCGACAGGTCGATGTCCACCATCACCGCCGCGTCCCCGCTGAGCGCCGCCCCCGAGTGCTTGGTCGCCATCACCAGCTGATGCACCACCCGCGTCCGCGCCTCGCCCAACCCCAGCGCCGAGCACACCGCGTTCCCCACTGCCGCGCTCCGCTCCTCATTGTCATGCCGCTTCGAGTCGTACACGCAGTCATGCACCCACAGCGCCAGCTCCACCGCCGCGCGATCGTGCAGGGTCGCCGTACACCCATCCAGCACCGCCAGGCACTCCCCGATATGCCTCAGCGAGTGGTACCCCCGCGCGGGCACCTGGTACATCGCCTCCAGCGCGTCCCACACCGCCGCCCCATGCTCCCCACCTGCAAACCCGCCGCACAGCCCCACAAACCGTTCCCGCAGCGCCGCAGTGTCACTAGTCATACCCGCATTATCACCCGCCCTTTCCCCCTCCGCGTTCTCCGCCCCATCCGCCCCCTCCGCGTTCTCTTCACCCTAAACTCGCGCGTGGACCAACCCGCCACAACCCCGCCCACCACGCCAACCAGCGCCCCGCCCTCGCTCCCCATCAGCGAGACCTTCTTCTCCATCCAGGGCGAGGGCAAACTCACCGGCGTTCCCTCCTTTTTCATCCGCACCAGCGGCTGCAACCTCCGCTGCGCCTGGTGCGACACGCCCTACGCCAGCTGGAACCCCGACGGCGGCCCGCGCTCCATCGACTCGCTCGTCGAGCAAGCCCTCGCCACCAACACCCGCCACGCCGTCCTCACCGGCGGCGAGCCGATGATGTTCCCCCACATCGAAACCCTCGCCCACGAGCTCAAACGTGCCGGCCTCCACATCACCATCGAAACCGCCGGCACCATCCACCGCACGCTCCCCTGCGATCTCATGTCCATCAGCCCCAAGCTCAGCAACTCCACTCCCACCAACCGCACCTTTGCCCCCTCCCATCCCGCGGCCTCCCTCTCCCCCCTCGCCCTCTCCCAGTGGGCCATCCGCCACGAAGCCCGCCGCCTCAACTTCGACGCCCTGAACCGCCTCCTCGCCACCTACCCAGACCACCAGCTGAAGTTTGTGGTGGCGTCTGAAGCGGACCTCGAAGAAATCGACAGCGTGCTCGCCCAACTGTCAAACTGGCAGCCCGCCGACGTCCTGCTGATGCCCGAGGGAACCGCCCCGCCCACCCCCGCGTCTAAGGAGTGGATTACAAAGGCCTGCCTGGCCCGGGGCTACCGCTACTGCCAGCGCCTCCACCTCGAACTCTTCGGCAACAAACGCGGCACCTGACGGTTCAGCCTTCCGGCACCGCCCTTGCATGGAGTACTCCGGCCGCCGTTCGGGCCCTACCCGATCAGCCGGATTCCACGCGAACACACCGCCCCCTCATTCCAAACAACTCCCATGGGGTCATCCGTAGAAGGCCCAGGCTCCCCGACAAGACTCCACAGCGAACAACCACAATGAACACCGCCACCACCCCCAAGCTCATCGCACTCCTCCTCGCCCTGGTCGGCCTCGGCCCCGTCGCCTGCGGCCAGAACTCCGCCCCACCCGCCGAGACCAAGCCGTCCGTCGCCAACACCGCAACCCCTTCCCGCCCCAGCCCCGACGCCGCGTCGCCCGAAGACATCGCCTTCGCCAAGCGCCTCTCCAACGCCTTCAAGTCCGTCGCCAGCAGCGTCGAGCCCAGCGTCGTCCACATCACGCAGCGCAACCGCGTCTACCAGCGCAACTGGTTCGGCGAGGTCGTCTCCTCCGGCATCACCGACACCGGCTTGGGCTCCGGTTTCATCGTGAGCAAGGACGGCTACGTCATCACCAACAATCACGTGATCACCAGCGGCGAGCGCGCCGCCGAGCAGATCAAGGTCCGCCTCTTCGACGGGCGCGAGCTCGACGCCAAGCTCATCGGGCGTGACGAAGCCACCGACCTCGCCGTGCTCCAGATCAACCGTGACGACCTCCCGGCCAACCTCAACCCCGTCACTCTGGGCGACTCCGACGTGATCGAAGTCGGCGAGTGGGTCGTCGCCATCGGCAGCCCCTTCGGCCTCTCAAACACCGTCACCGCCGGCATCGTCTCGGCCAAAGGCCGCAGCATCACCCCGCGCGAAACCGGCCGCGTCTACCAGGACTTCATCCAGACCGACGCCGCCATCAACCCCGGCAACTCCGGCGGCCCGCTCCTCAACCTCCAGGGCGAAGTTGTTGGCATTAACTCCGCCATCGCCTCCCGCTCCGGCGGTTACCAGGGCATCGGCTTCGCAATCCCGAGCAACATCGCCCGCGCCGTCCTCGACAGCATCGTCGCCAACGGCCGCGTCGTCCGCGGCTGGATGGGCGTCGATCTCGCCGACATCACGGCCAATGGCGGTGGGGGGGTTTCCGTCCGCGCAGTCCAGGAGGACAGCCCCGCCGACAAGGCCGGTCTCAAAGTCGGCGACATCATCACCAAGTTCCAGGGCCGCCCCGTGAACGAGGCCCGCCTCCGCAATGCCATCGCACTCACGCCCCCCGGGACGAAAGCCCCCATCGAAGTTCAACGCGGCGAGGAAGCCGTGACGACCACCGTCACCGTCGGCGACCTCAACGCCGCGATGGGCAACACCGATATCCAGCAGCTCGGCGTCCGGGTCAAGACCGTCACCCGCGACCTCGCGCAGCAGTTCCGCCAGCCCCGCCTCAAGGGCGTCATCGTCATGGAAGTGGACGACGGCTCCCGCGCCGCGAGCTCCGACCTCCAGCCCGGCGACGTCATCGTCGGCTACCGCCAGGGCACCGCCGAGCGCCAGATCAACTCCGCCGAGGACTTCGCCACCCTCGCCGCCCGCGCCGACTTCACGAGCGGCCTCCAGCTCAACGTCATCCGCAACACCAACGGCTTCCTCCAACGCGGCTACCTCGTCGTCAAGGATCAGTGATCCAAACGCGCGACGCCGGGACTGAGCCGCTCTGGGCGAAGTCCCGGATCAGTAATCCCTAGTACCCTTCCGCATTCTCGCGCGCCTCACCTTCCCCACCCCTCCCCCGGCAACCACCCCACCGCCCTCAACCCCAGCACCACACCCACCACCACCACCGCGCACGCCAGGTTCACCCACAACCCCGCCCAAGCCATCTGCCGGATCGTCACCATCCGCGACGAGAACACGATCGCGTTCGGCGGCGTCCCCCCCGGCAGCATGAACGCCAGCGACGCCCCCAGCACCCCCGGCACCAGCACCACTCCCGCGCCCACGCCCAGTGTCTGAGCCAGCGCCGCCCCCACCGGCAGCATCACCGCAGTCTGGGCCGTGTTGCTCGTCACCTCCGATAGGAACGGTGCCGTCACCGCAACAAACCCGATGATCGCCGGCGTCGGCCACCCCGACAGCATCCCGCCCATCCCCGCCAGGTACTTGTCGAACCCCGTGACCTCAATCGCCTGCGCCAGCGCAAGCCCCCCGCCAAACAGCAGCAGCACGCCCCACGGCACCCGCGCCCCCTCCTCCCACGTCAGCAGCGGCCGCCGCTCGCCACCACCCGCCGGCACAATGAACAGCAGCAGCGCCCCCGCAATCGCGATCCCCGTGTCGCTCGCCCGCATCCACTTCTGCGGCCCCTGCTCCCAATGAAACAGTCCCCGTAGCGGCTCCACCTTCGCCAAGAGCGGCACCACGATCCACGCCACCGCCGTCACCCCGAAGATCACCAGCACCCGCCACTCGGAGGCGCGCATCGGCCCCAGACCCCGCCGCCGCTCCATCAACTGCCCATGCACCGCCCCCAGGTTCCCGCCGCGAATCGGGTACAGCACCCGCGTCAGCAGAACCCACGCCGCCACGCTGCACAGCACCACCACTGGCACGCCCACCACCAGCCACTGCGCGAACGAGAGTGCCTCCGCCTCCCCATACCGCTCCGACACAAACGCGGCCAGCTGCGCCGTCGGCGGCGTCCCAATCAACGTCCCCACCCCGCCAATGCTCGCCCCATACGCCACCGCCAGCACCGCGGCGATCCCCAGGTTCCGCACCAGCTTCGCATCACCCTCGCCCGCCTCGCTCTTGACCGCCGCGACCACGCTCGTCGCAATCGGCAGCATCATGACCGCCGCCGCCGTGTTGCTCACCCACATGCTCATGAACGCCGTGGCGCCCAGAATCGCCCCTACTAGCCGCGTCGGGCTGCTCCCAAGGATCGCAACGGCGCCTAATCCCAGCCGCCGGTGCAGCCCCCACCGCTCCAGCCCCTGCCCCAGCAGCATCCCGCCCAGGAACAGCAGGATGATCGGGTCCGCGTACGAAACCGCCACCCGCTTGACGTCCATCACCCCCAGCGCTGGCAACAGGACCAGCGGCATCAGCCCCGCCACCTCCAGCGGGATCACCTCCGACAGCCACCACACTGTCATCAGCACCGCGACCGCCGCAGTGGCCCGCCCCCCGTGCGACAGCCCCTCCCCGCCGGGAATCAGCCAGTACACCAGCAGGGCCAGCACCGGACCCAGCGTCAAAAACACCCCCCGCCGCCACCCGTTCATGGCCGTGCCCCAAGCTCATTCATCCACGACAGCCACTTCCAGGTCGGCCCCATGGTGGACACCAGCACCCCCGCGAAGATCAGCCCAAACGCCACCACATCCGTGTTCTTCAGCTTCTCCTGCAGAATGAAGATCGAGAACACCGCAAAGACAATCAGGGTGATCGCTTCCTGAAGGATCTTGAGCTGGGGCGTCGTGAACGGCCCCCCGAACCTGTCGGATCCCAGCCGGTTCGCCGGCACCTGGAGGCAGTACTCAAACCCCGCCACCAGCCACGAGATCAGGATCGCCGTCCACAGGGGCCAGTGTTTCTGCTTCACGTGGTAGTACCACGCGTAGGTCATAAACACATTGGACGCAACGAGTAACAGAATGGCGATCAGCCAGCGCGGACCCATAGTCCCCGCAAGATACCGGTTTCAGGCCTCCGGAGCCCGTCCACGCCCCACCCACCCACGCCGATCCCCGGGCCTCCCCTATCCCCTGCCCTTGACGCCGTGCCCGCCTTCGAGGACACTCCCCAACCCATCCGGAAACCCGGACGGGAGCCGATGCGTATCGTCGGTGCGGCGGCGCGTGGGATAACTCCCATGCCCCGGGGCACTTGCCCCCCGCCTCACCCCAAACCTGTGGAGTGTTTATGGCCGGTCGGACCAGCACAAGTGTCGGAATGGGCGTGGCTGTCACCATCCTCAGCCTCACCACCGTGGGCTTCTTCGTCGCCTTCGCCGTGTACTTCGGCAAGCACAGCGACAAGGCCCGCCTCCTGGCCCAGGCCAGCGATACCAACTCCGAGATCATCAAGGACATCGAGCGCAACCGCGACGACATCCGCAACCTGGTGGCCGACGCCAAGAAGAACGGCAACCAGTCGCTCGTCGGTTACATGCTGGACAGCCAGCAGGCCACCATGCAGCTCGTGACCGGCACCCGCCGCGAGAAGGCCAGCGACCTGCTCGCCAAGATGCAGGCCGCCGGCATCGAGAACACCACGCTGATGGCCAAGCTCAACGAGCGGGCCGCCGAGGTCGGCAACCTCCAGAGCCAGCTCGAGCAGGAACGCGCCTCCAAGGACAAGGCCATCGCCGACCTCAAGAACGAGGTTGACCGCGTCACCCGCCTCCGCGACGATCATCAGAAGACCGTCGACGCCCTCACGGCCCAGTTCAACACCGTCAAGACCGAGGCCGACACCTACCGCGCCGGCATCGAGGAATACAAGAAGCTCCTCGACGCACAGCGCGAGCGTCAGGCCACCGAAGCCGCCGAGAAGCTCAAGGCCGCGCAGGACCAGCTCGCCAAGTCCAACGAGGAGCTCCTGATCACCAAGGGCCAGCTCGCCGACATCCGCAAGCAGAAGTCCGGCGAGATGTTCCGCTCCGATGACGAGTCCGCCCTCGTGGACGGCACCGTCCTCAGCACCAACCCCGGCGACCGCCAGGCCTTCGTCAGCATCGGCTCCCGCCAGAAGGTCGTCCTGGGCATGACCTTCAACGTCTACTCCACCAAGGCCGCCATTCAGCCCAACAAGGACGGCGCCTACCCCACCGGCAAGGCCCTCATCGAGGTCGTCTCCGTCGGCGAGAACTCCGCCACCTGCCGGGTCGTTTCCGAGGTCAAGGGCAACCCCGTCGTCAAGGGCGACGTGATCGCCAACCCCCTCTACGACCCCAACAAGTCCTACAAGTTCGTGGTCTTCGGCAACTTCGACGCCAACCGCGACGGCATCGCCACCGCCAACGAGCGTGACGACATCAACACCATGATCCAGTCCTGGGGCGGCGGCGTGGCCGACGACCTCACCGGCGACGTCGACTTCCTGGTCCTGGGCGAGAAGCCCATGGTCCCCCCGCGCCCGTCCGCCGACTCGCCCCTCGAGGTCGTGCAGGAATACATCCGCCGCCAGCGCGAAGTCGACCGCTACGACGAGCTCTACAAGCGGGCCAGCTCCACCAGCGTCCCGATCATCAGCGAGAATCGCCTCTACACGCTGATCGCCAAAGAACCCCGCCGCGCCGGCCGCTGAGGTAGCCGCCGCCCCCTCCGGGCCGCTCTCTTCCCTCCGAACCTTCCCAACGGCTGACCTCCCCAGGTCAGCCGTTTTTTTTTCGCATCCGCAATCCCAAATGCGAAATCCGAAATTTCTTCCCTTCCTCCTCTACGATCCCATCTTGACCACCGCCCCCCCCAAACACCGCCCCCCCCGCAAGCGCAAGAAGCAGCCCAAGTGGGTCCAGGTCCCGCAGGCCATCGCCGCGCGCTCCGCCATGGGCCTTCCGCTCATCCTCGGCCTCAACTCCTCCATGAACGTCGCCCGCGCCCTGGGCCGCACGATCCCCTCGACGTTCATGCGCAAGCACTTCAACCGCGCGGTCGAGAACCTCACCGAAGCCTTCCCCGAGTGGCCACCCGAGCGCGTCCGCCAGTACGCCACCCACAGCTACCAGCACCTCGCGCAGCTCGCCGTGGAGATCGCCTTCGCCCCCCGCCTCATCACCCACGAGGGCTTCGCCCGCCACCTCGTCTTCACCCACATCGAGCCCGCCCTCGCACATCTCCTCCGCAGTGGCCCCGTCATCCTCATCACCGGCCACGTGGGAAACTGGGAGCTCATCGGCTACGCCATCTCCATGCTCGGCTTCCCGATGCACGCCGTGTACCGGCCGCTGGATTCCGAACCGCTCGACCGCTGGCTCCGCGAGACCCGCGAACGCCGCGGCCTCTCCCTCGTCTCCAAGTTCGGCGCCGTCCGGGCACTGCCCCCCGTCCTGCGGGCCGGCCACCCGGTCGGCCTCGTCGCCGACCAGTCCGGTGGTGACCGCGGCCTCTTTACCCCCTTCTTCGGCCGCCTCACTTCGACCTATAAGTCCGTCGGGCTCCTCGCCATGCAGACCAACGCCACTGTCATCTGCGGCATGGCCCGCCGCCTCCGCCAGGGTGAGCCTCCGCCCCCCGGCTCCTGGATGCAGACACCCTCCAATGGTCGCCACTTCACCTCCACCCCCGAGCACCCCAGCCTGCGGTACTCCGTCGAGCTCGTGGACACCTTCGGCCCCGAAGCGTGGGTCTCGCAGCCAGACCCCCTCTTTTATCTGACCGCCCGCTACCGGAAGGCCATCGAGTCCATGGTCCGCATGGCCCCCGAGCAGTACTTCTGGATGCACCGCATCTGGCGTTCCCGCCCTGCCCACGAGCGCCAGAACAAGCCCTTCCCGCCCAACCTGCGCGACAAACTGCTGAGCCTCCCGTGGATGTCCCAGTCCGACGTGGACTCTGTGATCGAGCGGAGCCGGCGCGACACCCTGGACCTCCACCCGCCCACGTAGCCACGCCCGGGCACTAGTCCGAATACCGAGCTCTCATCCACCCGGTCACGTCATAGCATCCGCCCGCTGGTTTGCGCGGTACATTGATGCAGCGCCGGCAGAACCGCCGGCCCCACGCCCCGCCCGCCCAGCCGCGAAGGACGAAACCATGACGACCAAGGAACAGGACATTGATACCGGTCGCCTGACCGACGTGAAGGTCCTCATCGTCGACGACGACCGCGACATCCTCGAGTCCATGGACGCGGCCTTCCAGTCCGAGGGCGCCCTCACCCAGTGCGCGATGGACGGCAACGAGGCCGTGCGCATCTGCCGTGAGGAGCCGCCGGACATCGTCATCCTCGACATGATGCTCCCCAAGCGCTCGGGCTTCCTGACGCTCGAGAAGATCAAGGGGTGCGAGGACAGCCCCATCGTCATCATGGTCACCGCCAACGAGGGCAAGCGCCACCAGGCCTACGCCGAGAGCCTGGGTGTTGACCGCTACCTCCAGAAGCCCGTGCCGCTGGGCAAGCTCCTCGATACGGCCGTCGCCCTCCTCAAGGAAGTCGAAGAGGACGAGGCGGAAACCCCCTGAGTGGCCCGCAAGCGCCGCCAACTCGTCATCATGGGGCCTGAGAAAGCGGGCTCGCCCCAGCCCCTGGGCTCCCGCCGCCAGGTCGCCGACGCCCTCGCCTGCTTCAACACCGCCCCGGACGGCGCCCAGAGCAGCAACTCCGGCACCGAGTTCCTCTACGGCCCCGGCATGACGGTCGAGATCCCGACCACCAGCGACAACGTCAACCAGGCCATCGCCAGCATCACCGACGAAGAGATCGCACTCCCCGTCCTGATGAACATGTGCAAGAAGCTGTCTTGGAAGCTCATGGACATCGAGAGCGGGCGGGTCTTTGGGTAGTGCAGACGATTACACATTCCCCAAGCCTTCGCTTCGCACCCGTTATTCCGTTGATCCCGACAGCCCTCTGAAGTAGCCTACGAATGTGGGACCTCTGGAGAATCAGCGTGCCCCGTCCATGGCGAACTTCATGCGTCGCGACCGCTCTGGCCTGCTGCACCTGCGCCTCATCAGCTTGGGCGGTTTTCCAGGACAGCTTCGATGGTCCCGATCTGCTGCCGCAGTGGCTTCTTCCCGATCCCGCTGATTGGTCGTACAGCGTGAGCGGCGGCATGCTGAATGTCACCGGACTGCATTATCCCTCAAGCCCGCCAGCGAACCATGCGGGCATGGGTGCCGCGTTCACGCCGCTTCAGGACTTCAGGACAGACGTCTGGATGGGCTGGGGGTCGGGGGAGACACCGCACCGGCTCGCGTTCGAGATCTCTGCGGGGCCTGGGGGCGGTTCGATCATCAGTTCAATCATTTACAGTCACGAAACGTGGCGCGGTCCCAACCCGGTGCTCTCTCTGAGTACTGGAGGTGGCGGCAACTTGGTGATCCATGCTCCACCTGCGGGTATTGTGCATCACTTCACGATCGAGCGTATCGGTGCCAACGTGCGGTTTTACCTTGAGGACGCGCTGGTGGCCACGCTGCCAGATCCATGGGGGTTTCGGGCTCAGGGTGTCGGCCTCCTGTTCCTGGGGCCGTATTCTGGACAGTTCGGCGGATTCCAAGTAGATCGGATCGAGATCGTCCCATCAACGCCGACAGCGTTTGCATTCACGTGCGCGACTCTCAGCTTCGTCGCCAGACGTCGAAGGCGAGATGTCAACCCGTAGTTCTCCTTCCCCCTTCGCTTCTACAATCCCCCATGCCCACCTACGTCTACGAGGTCCTCGATAAGCAGGGCAAGCCCACCGGCGAGACCTTCGAGATCGTGCAGTCGATGAAGGAAGACGCCCTGACCACCCAGCCCGAGACCGGGAAGCCGGTGCGGCGGGCGATCGTCGCGCCCGCCATCGCGGGCAACTGGTCCCCCATCAAGGCGAAGTCCACGCTCAGCAATAAGAATCTGGAGCGGATGGGGTTCACGAAGTACGAGCGCAAGGGCAACGGCTACATGGAACGCGTCGCCGGCAAGGAAGGCCCCAAGACACTCGGCGGGGGCGACTGAGCGGGCAGGCCGCGTGAGGAAAGGTGACCCGGCGGGTCCGGGAACCGGTGGACTTGCGGCTGGAGGTTCGATGAGGGTGCTTCCGATCCTCGCTTTCGTTGTGCTTCGGAGGGGGTGGGGGTAGGTTCAGGTGGCCGGCAGACCGCCGGAAAACAGCCGCGAAAGGCCCGGCATCTTCCCCATTGCCCCATCTGCAAAATCTGGTAGTTTCCTGCAATCGTTGCTCAAGCCGGTACGTTTCCACCCCCGAGCAACGGGAGGACTTCATGAAACAGGGTCGATCAGGGCGCGTTCTACTCACCTCTATTTTCGCGGGCGTGCCCCTCGCGCTCAGCGCCCTCGTCGGCGTCAGCTACTACACCTTCGCCGACGTCCCGCCGCTGCCGCCGCCACCCCCGCAGAACCCCATCACGGAAGAGAAGCGCCTCCTTGGCAAGATCCTCTTCTTCGACGAGCAGCTCTCCAGCAGCAACACCATCGCGTGCGCCACCTGCCACGTGATGAGCCGCGCCGGCGCCGACGGGCGCGTGGGCACCAACCCCGGCCCCAACGGGATCTTCGAGCCGGGGATCATCGGGACCGACAACCGGACCGGCTCGCAGGGCGTCGTCCGCATGGACGCCAACCTCAACTACTTCCGCGATACCTCATTCAACTTCGCCGCGCAGGTCACCGGCCGCGCCGCCAACTCCCCGATCAACGCCAGGTTCAATATCGACAGCTTCTGGGATGGGCGGGCCCGCAGCCAGTTCGTCGATCCGCAGACCAACACTGTCGCGATCCCCGCGGGCGGCAGCCTCGAGAGCCAGGCCGTGGGGCCCATCACCAACAGCGTCGAGATGGGCCACGACGGCGTCGATTGGAACTTCGTCACCAGCAAGCTGGCCAACGTGCAGCCGCTGCACCTCGCGACCAACCTGCCGCCCGATGTCGCGGCCGTGCTCGCCAGCAAGCCGAGCTACCCCCAGCTCTTCGCCGCGGCCTTCGGCGACGGCGCCATCACCGCCCGCCGCATCGCCTTCGCGATCGCGACCTACGAGCGCACGCTGATCTCCAACCAGGCGCCCTGGGATGCGTTCGTCGCGGGCAATACCACCGCCCTGACCGCAACTCAGCAGGCCGGCCTCCAGCACTTCGGTGCCAACTGCGGTGTCTGTCACACCGTCCAGAACGGCCTGTTCACCAACCCGAATCTTCCAAACCCGCAGCAAAACGGCGGCAACTTCCGCAATATCGGCCTCCGCCCCGTCACCGAGGACAACGGGCGCCAGGCCGTGACCGGCAACGCGGCCGACCGCGGCCGCTTCAAGGTCCCCAGCCTCCGCAACGTTGGCCTCAAGCGCAACTTCATGCACAATGGCCAGTTCACGACCCTCGACGAGGTCGTCCGCTACTACGCCCGCGCTCAGGGCTCCCCGCAGCCCTTCCTCGACAACATCGATCCTGCCTTCCTCGCCATCAACATCCCCCCGCAGGCCGACGTGCAGATCGTCGACTTCCTCGCCAACGGCCTCCTCGACCCGCGCGTCCGCGATCAGCAGTTCCCCTTCGACCGCCCCACGCTCTACACCGACAACGACCGTGCTGGCGACCGCCCCTCGCTCCAGGGCGGAGGCATCGCGGGCGCCGGCGGCGTGATCCCCAGCATGCTCGCCAACCAGCCCGGCTACGTCGGCAACGCGGACTTCCGCGTGGGTGTGTTCAATGCTCTCCCCGGCGCCACCGCTCGCCTTTACGCCTCGCTGGCCGCACCCATCGCGGGGGTCATCAGCCAAGACATCCTCGTCGGCACGACTTCAACGGGCACGACCACCGGCCTCTCGGGCGTCGCAACCATGAACTGGCCACTGGGCCCGAGCGTCGTCACCGCGGGCCAGGTCTACTTCCTCCAGTGGGTCATCGACGACCCCGCCGCGATCAACGGCCAAGCCCTCTCCCGCATCGCCCGCCTCCCGATCTTCTGCGGAGCCCAGGGGTGCCCGGCCCCCTGCGGCACCTCCGACTTCAACGGCGACGGCGACTTCGGCACTGACCAGGACATCGAAGCGTTCTTCGCCTGCCTCGGCGGCAACTGCTGCCCGACCTGCTACACCCTCGGCAGCGACTTCAACGGCGACGGTGACTTTGGCACCGACCAGGACATCGAGGCGTTCTTCCGCGTCCTCGGCGGCGGGAACTGCTAAGACTCACCCGACATGACTGAAAGGCCCGGGCACCTCGCCCGGGCCTTTTTCGTTCCGGCAATTGTCAAGTCGTCTTTCCGGCCATGAGGCCGCGTGCGAACACCTCGCAAACGTCGCGTCGGTTTAATCCACCGCTCCTCCCATTCTGGGAATTCCACTTGCGTTCTGGCCCACCCGGTGGTGTTATGTGAATGCGTGACGGTGGGGGCGTTGTGCTCTCCGCCGACTTCAATCTCGGAGGTGGTGCATGACTCGTGGCAACCGCATCGTTCGTTCTCTCGCTGTCAACCTCATCACGGCGATCATCGCCTGCGCCGGGGCCGCGTCCCCGGTGATGGCCCAGGCGGTTGACGACCGCTTCACATTCCAGGGCGAGCTCCGCACGCCGTCGGGTCTGGCAACCGGGAGCTATGACTTCCGCTTCCGGCTCTACGACAACGCGCTGGGCGGGCTCCAGGTCGGGGCACAGCAGCTCGCCACGGCCCCGCTCGTGGATGGCAAGTTCGCCGTGACGCTCCAGTTCGCCGGCGCCTTCGCGGGCCAGAATCGGTACATCGAAATCGACGCGGCCCCCGCCGGGTCTGGCGCGTGGATCACCCTCACGCCCCGCCAATTGCTGTCAGCCTCGCCGCACGCGTCGTGGGCCATCACCGCGGGCTCGGCCACCAACGCCGGCAACAGCACGACCCTCGGCGGCCAGCTCCCCGCCTTCTACACCAACGCGAACAACATGAACGCCGGCACGCTGCCTAGCGCCCGCCTGAGCGGCGCGTACTCGGCCGCGCTCACGCTGAGCAACGTCGCGAACAACTACTTCGGCAGCGGCGCGAACCTGACCGGGCTGAACGCCACGAACCTCGGGTCCGGCACGGTGTCCGACGCCCGCCTGTCGGCCAACGTCGCGCTGCGCAACGCTGTCAACACCTTCACACTGGACAACTCCTTCACGGAAGTCGGCATCGGCACCGCGTCCCCCATCTATCCGCTGCACATCGTCGACACCGGTGGCATCGGCGCCATGGTGATCAACGACGGCAGTGTCTCCATCCCCTACGGCTACTACACGCAGGTCAATGGCGCCAGCTCCAAGTACGGCTACTACGCCGATGTCAACGGCAACGTCAGCGGCATTGGCTACGGGGTCTACGTCAGCAATGAGACGGTGAGCGGGCGCGGCTACTACGCCAGCATGACCGGCACCGGCTCCACCTACGGCGTCTACGTTTCCAACAACAGTGATGCTGGCTACGGCGGGTACTTCAACAACACCTCCGGCACCGGAACCACCTACGGCCTGTACACCGAAAACAACAGCCCCGACGGCTACGGCATCTTCGCCCGCCATGACGCCGAGTCGGGCACCGGCCCCGCTGTCTACGGCGAGACAGATTCCAACACCGCCGGCGCCTACGCCATCCACGGCGTGCTCGACGACATCGCCGGCGGCTCCGCCGCGGCCGGCGTCCGTGGCGAGAACCGCTCCACCACCAGCGCCGGGTATGGCGTGTACGGCTCCCACGCGGGCACCGGCTGGGGTGTCTATGGCTCGGCGGCGGTGGGCGGGCGGGGCGTCTTCGGCGACGCCTTCGGCGAGGGCTACGGCGTCTACGGCAGCACCGATGACGGCTACGGCGTCTACGGGGTTTGTGTGCCGACAAACTCGACCGAGGCTTGCTACGGCGTCCGCGGCGTGGGCGGCAACTCGGACAACTCCTACGGCGTCTACGGATCAGTGTCCGGCGCGGGCATCGGCGTCTACGGCTACAGCACAGGCGGCTACGGCGGGTACTTCGATACCGGCGTCGCGAGCGGCCCCGCGCTCTACGTCGTCGGGACAACCTCCACCGGCGTCATCACCATCCGCGGCGGGGCCGACCTCGCTGAAAACTTCGAGGTCGCCACCAACCCCGAGGAGGTCACGGCCGGCATGGTCGTCATGATCGACCCCGATCACGAGGGCAAGGTGAAGCTGGCGACCGGCGCGTACAACAAGTGCGTCGCGGGCGTCATCTCCGGAGCCAACGAGCTCAAGGCCGGCATGATCCTGGGCGACTTCGACGGTCTCAAGGACGGGCGCCCGCTGGCCCTGTCGGGGCGTGTGTACACCTACGTCGACGCCACCGAGCAGGCCGTCCAGCCCGGCGACCTGCTCACGACCTCCGACACGCCCGGCTACGCGATGGTCGCGACCGACGCCAGCCGTTCGCACGGCGCGGTGATCGGCAAGGCCATGGGCAAGCTGGCCAAGGGCGAGAAGGGCATGGTCCTTGTGCTCGTCAACCTCCAGTGAGTCTCCAGTTCTCAAAGAAAGGAGACAACACATGAGTATCAAGGCAATCAGAAAAACTCAGCAGACCCTCGCGGTGCTGGCGCTGATTCTCGCGGCAGGGGCCGTGCAAGCCCAGCAGGCGGAGGAAGACAATGACGTCATCCCGCCCCAGCCAGTTATTCCCGAGACGGACAGAGCGCCCCGGAAGCTCTTCACGGATGCCGTCGCGCCCGACTGGGGCACCCCGCACCGCCAGGCCGTGAGTTGGCACGCCGTGGCCCCTAACCTCGCAATCGTGCGGGGATCTATGGCGGGGGACCGCATTCTGCTCAACGTCTCACCCGAACTCGAGCTCACGATGTTCGTCACCAAGGTGGAGCGCCACGGGGACGACTCGGTGTCGGTCTTCGGGCGGTTGGTCGGTTTCGAGGATTCCTCGGTGATCCTTGTGGCGCTGGAAGATGCGCTCGCGAGCGAGATCACCGCGCCCCCCGCGGGGCTGCACTACAAAACCAAGTACGCCGGCGAGGGTGCGGGCGGGGTCCACTACATCTGCCGCATGGACGACGACAAGTACGCGCCCTGCCCCGGCGGGAGGCAGGCCCCGCCGGAGATGCCCTGGGAAGACCTGATCCCCGAGGCGGGCGAAGACCAGGGCGTGGACATCGCCGCCGCGGGTTACACCCCGCGGGGGACGTGCGCCAACGTCGGCGTGGTGTTCGACAACCTGATTGTCTACACCGACGTCGCGCGGGTGGCAGCGGGAGGCGCCGCCGCGATCCAGGCCGAGTGCCAGCTCGCGATTGATCGCACCAACGAGTCGTACGAGAACAGCCCTATCAGCGCCCGCATCCGGCTGATCGGGCGCTACGAGGTCACCTATAACGAGGTCGGCACCTACAACGACCACCTTGACCGCTTGACGGGCACCAACGGCCTGGGCGGGGCTGCCCCGTGGACCACGATCCGCACCGACCGCGACCAGGAGAACGCCGACTTCTGCACGCTGTTTGTGAATGATGGCGAATACTGCGGGCTGGCGTGGTGTACGGCCGCGTCCAGCACCCGTGCGTACCAGGTTACGTCCTGGGACTGCGCGGCGGGCAACCTCAGCCACCCGCACGAGATCGGCCACAACCAGGGGTGCGACCACGACCATGACAACGAGACCAGCGGGTGTGCCGCCTACAGCTACGCCTACGGCCACCGCTTCACGGGCACCAACGGGACGCAGTACCGCACGGTGATGTCCTACGCCCCCGGCACGCGCATCCCCTACTTCTCCAACCCGGACCGCACCTACCAGGGCACCGCCACCGGCGTCGCCGGAACGGGCAGCACCGCGGCCCGCAACGAGGACGCTATCGAGAATCGCAAGGCCATCTGCGAGGACTACGAGGGCACGCGCTGGGATATCTGGGTGGACTTCAGCTACGGCAGCATCGAGGTGGGCACCTTCTCCCTCCCCTTCAACACCATCCCCGAGGGCGTCACCAACATCGACAACTGGGTGTCCGGCGCCAGCGAGTACCCCAACCTCTACGTCAAGTCCGGAAGCACCGCCTACACCGGAACCATCAGCAAGGCCATGACCATCTCGCCCTGCGGGGGCTCTGTCACCATCGGCGACTGACACCCTAACCACACCACGCGGGTCGACCCGCGTGTGGAGACACACCATGAGACTCCGATTGCACCTCATCATCCTCGCGCTGCTCGCGTGCGCCGCCTTCACCGGCAACGCCCACGCGCAGCTCCAGCTCAGCTGGTACACCATCGACGGCGGCGGCGGCGCCGCCACCGGCGGCTCGCTCACCCTCCGCTGCACCGTTGGCCAGCACGACGCGGGGACTGAGATGTCAGGCACGGGCCTGACGCTCACGGGCGGCTTCTGGGCCGCGGCCACGACGCCCCAGCCCGGCTGCGGCACGTCAGACTTCAACGGCGACGGCGACTTCGGCACCGACCAGGACATCGAGGCGTTCTTTGCCTGCCTGGCAGGCAACTGCTGCCCGACGTGCTTCCCGGGCGGCTCGGACTTCAACGGCGACGGAGACTTCGGCACCGACGCCGACATCGAGTCCTTCTTCCGTGTCCTGGGCGGCGGACCCTGCTGACGGCCCGAACTCCTGATTGCGAAGACAGATTCCCCAAGGGCCCGGCGACTGTCGCCGGGCCCCTTTCTTTGCGCGGGACGGCGTCCAGTCCCTTCCCGAACGGCCGATAACACGGCCTCTGCCGGGGGCCTCCCGGGGGCTGGGTGGGGGAGCTGGCAATCGGGTTTCACAGACGACTTTCCCGAGGCCTCATAGAACGTCAAAAACGGCGTTTTCTACTGTGCGCCGCGCCGATTTTCATGACCGAGCCGGTCCCCGCCGGGCGTACAGTCCGGGCCGAGCCGGGGAGCCCGAAGGGGGCCAAAACCGGGGTCAGGCGGGGACCAGAACATGAGCCGCAAAGGTGTCTACTGCATCGAAGGGGAATGGGGGTTCATGGCGGGGGATGCCACGTCCGTGCTGCCGCTGCTTGAGCTGCTCCGCGATGTCGAAGGGATCCCGTTCAGCCATCGTGACGCGGTGTGCGCGACCGCGCTGCGGACCCTTCTCGACCAGTGGACCAAGGCCAAACACCGCGCGTACCCCATCCTCCACGTCGCCTGCCACGGCAAGGCCGGGCACCTCGTGCTGGGCATCGGCAACAAGAACGAGTCGCGGGTCTGCATCGACCAGTTTGAGGAGTGGCTCGCCGGCAAGTGCCACCGCAAGATCATCTACCTGGGCTCGTGCAGCCTCCTGGGCGACCTCCACGGCAACCGCTGGCGCCGCTTCCTCAAGCGCACCGGGGCGTTGGCGGTGTGCGGCTACGGGTGTGAGGTGCCCTGGATCGAGTCTTCCGCGTTCGAGCTGTTCCTGCTCAACGAGCTCCAGGTCAACGCCCTGACGGTCTCGGGGGCCCGGGCGATGCAGCGCCGCATCCGCAGCCGGAACAACCAGATGGCCAAGCGGCTGAACTTCAAGATGATGGTGGCGAACTAGGTCATTCCCGGCCCCCTAGACTTCCGCACTATGGGTCTTGAAGCCGCACTTCCTGTCGACGGGTTTGTCACCACCCAGCTCCGGCACGTCATCAACTGGGCCCGCCGGTCCAGCCTGTGGCCGATGCCGTTCGCCACCGCCTGCTGCGGGATCGAGCTGATGGCCACGGCGTGCTCGCGCTACGACCTGGCCCGGTTCGGGGCCGAAGTGATGCGATTTTCGCCGCGTCAAGCGGACCTGCTGATCGTCGCCGGCCGCATCGCAGTCAAGATGATGCCCGTGCTCCAGCGGACCTACGAGCAGATGCCCGAGCCCAAGTGGGTGATCTCGATGGGCGCGTGCGCCAGCACAGGTGGCGTGTTCGACACCTACGCCGTGGTGCAGGGGTGCGACCAGTTCATCCCGGTGGATGTGTACATCCCCGGCTGCCCGCCGCGTCCGGAACAGCTGATCGAGGGCGTCATGGCCATCCAGCGCCACATCGACAAGGACGGCATCCCGCCCCCGGGTGGGAAGCGGGCTCCGATGGGCGTGGTGCTCCAGCCGACGCACACGCCGCGTGCGCAGCCGGTCGGCTTGACAATGGGGGTCTGATCCGAGGTCCGTTACGCGTTGGTTGTGACCCGTCGAACCGGCGCTCATGCACCGTCGAGGATTCGCTCAGCTTGCTTCTTGCGAAGCTTTGCTTCTGCTTCCTCAGCCTCGGCCTTCGCCCGATCCCGGGCCGATTCCGCCGCTTCTTTCAATGCATCGTTGGTTCGCGCTTGCGCCTTGGCATCGCGTTCCTCAAGAACCTTGCTCATCCGCACTCTGTTTGCGTCTTCAGCGGCCTCGCGAATGAATGTCAGGCCTTGATAAAAGCTCCCCATGTCGTGATACCGGCCGCAATCGACGACCGCGCGGGCAGGCGAGTATTCACTCGTACACTGCTTCATTCCGGGCTCAATGACCTGCCGGTAGAACTCCTCCCTCTTCGACTGGATGGTCCCCACCAAGGTCTGCACGAGCGCATCTCGGTAGACGACATCGGAGAAAAGCGCGTTGAGCCCCGATGCGGTCGTTGCACCCATTGCGAGGTACTGGGCGGTCTTGCCCACCGCAACGCTCGCTCCGCCCGCGAGTCCGATCGCCGCGGCACCAGTGATCAGGTCCGCGCTGATGCGAACGCCGGTGACTCGAGACAGGTGCTCGGCGGTGTTCGCGTCGGAGACTTGAAGCATGGCGCCAATGAGCTCGTTGCGATATTTTTTTCGATCGGCCTCATCAGCCTCCGTGAGGGCGCGTTCATAAAAAGAAGTGCTCCCATAGGCGCGGTACGTCCGCGGATTGATCCGCTGATACTTGACAAGCCATGCGCTATAAGTCGTGGTGATCTCGGTCTCGCTCTTCTCGGTGAAAAGCGGCTCAACCCGATTGAGGTTGCCTTGGCAACCCAGCATCAGTGCGGCAATCGCAGTGATCAGTAATGTATGTGCATGTCGCATGAGGCCCCCTTTGGGGGATAAGCCTAACTAACCTCTGCGGCTACTGCAACTCTACGAGTTTCGCCTTCGCGGCGCGAACGCGAACGCCAGCCCGAGGGCCGCGGCCAGCCCTGAGAACGCCGCGGCCGGGAGCGCAATGCCGGCGGCCTTCAGGCCATCGCCATAGAAGTTGCGGGTGGGGCCGGTCTGGCCGGCGTTGGGCATCAGCTGCAACGCGGCCTGGTGCTGCCAGGTGTTCTCCTGGAGCTCGCCCTCGCGTGGCTTCTTGAGGCCGGTGGCGGTGGGATAGCCGAGGGTCTCGTGCGTGAACCCGCCCTCGGGCTTGAACTCGTAGAAGTCGAAGACCCACGCCTTCTTCCACACCGTGCCCCAGGTGCTGGGGTCGACGCCCTTGGGGGGCGTGCGGGTGACGATCGCGAGGCGGTCGCCGCCCTGCTCGACGCGCGCGAGGAACTGCTCCTCGGTCATGTTCGAGAAGGGCGCGAAGCGCATGACCCGCATCCAGTTCTCGTGGCTCTTGAGGCCGGGCAGGTCGTACTGGCCGGGGATGGAGACGTCGAGGGTGAGCTTCTCGCCGCCGTAATCCACGAGCAGCTTGGGCTGGTTGGGGTCGCTTTTGTCGTCGGTGAGCGTGACGGGCTTGCCCCCGAAGCGGAACTCGCGCTCGTCGAGCGCCTGGAAGGCGAAGAGCTGGCGGGGGCTGTCCTTGTGGAACTGCTGGACCCGCTGGACCATCACATAGGTGCTGACGCTCAGCCCCGCCACACCGGCGAGGCAGACTGTCCACGCGATCATCCGCCCGCGTTCCATGGATAGACCTTAGTGCGCCGCCTTGGGTGCGGCATGAGTTCCGTGATCGTGGCCGTGGTCATCGGCGTGGCCGGGGGCGGTCTCGAGCAGGGCGCCGGTGGCGCCGACGCGCTTGACGGTGCGGTTGGAGCTGGAGATCACGGGGGCGGCGTGGGCGTCGTGCCCATGGCCGTGGCCGGTCATCTCGGCCTCGATCTTGGCGAACTCCATCTCTGCCGCGACCTTGTCGCCCTCGTGCTTGGCGAGGAGCTTCTCCATGAAGCGCTCACGGGCGAACGCGGTGACGGACTGGTTGCCCTTGGCCGTGACGCCGCTGCCGGTGCCGCCGGCGATGATCTGAGTCTGCTTCTGGGGGTCGATGGCGCCGCGGCTGAAGAGGTCGAGCCCCGTGAAGAACAGGAAGATCGCCAGGGCGCCGAAGGTGAAGAGCATCAGGACGGTGTTGATGGGGTTGTCGTACTTCAGCTGCATGAAGTAGGCCATGACCAGCACGGCCTTGACCACGGCGATGGACATCGCGACCGCGACGTTCACCCACCAGGGGAGGGTGATGTTGAAGTAGTTCATGATCGCCGTCTCGAGCTGCGCCGTCGCCACGGTGAGCACCGTGAAGAAGAGCAGGAGGGCGAGGATGGTGCGGAGCGTGAAGGGGCCCACGATGACGTGGCTGGCGTGGTGGCCGTGGCCTTCGAACCCGTGGGGGTCGAGTTCGTTGAATGTTTCGTTGTTGGCGGCGTGTGCCATGGGGAGTCCTAAGTCCTGAGTCCTGGGTCCTGAGTCGGGGAGCCGTCGGCGTATCGCTCAGTGGATGAGGTACAGCAGCGGGAAGAGGAAGATCCAGATGAGGTCGACCAAGTGCCAGTAGAGGCCGGACACTTCGACCATGGTGTAGTGGGTGGGGCCGTAGTAGCCCTGGCCGACGCGCTTGAGGACGCGGGCGATCAGGACCATGCCGATGATGACGTGCAGGGCGTGGATGGCGGTGCCGCTGTAGTAGACCGACCACCACAGGGGCATGTTGGCGTCTTTGGCGAAGGGGAAGTCAAAGAGCGAGCCGGGGCGCTTGCCGCCGTAGCCCTCGACGTACTGGAACAGTCCCATGAAGGCGGTCTTGCCCTGCACCATCGTCTCGGTGTGGTGGGAGAGGGCGGGGTCGAGCACGAAGAAGTACCCCGACCACTTGGGCGTGTACTCGAAGGTGAACTTGATGAGCAGGAACAGCAGCCCGCAGATCAGCGTGATCCACAGGTTCAGCTTGGCCCGGCTGAACAGCCCCTTCTGCACGCAGTAAATGCTCGCGGCCATGGTGTAGCTGGAGACCAGCAGCACGACGGTGTTGAGCGCGCCCCAGCGCCAGTCCAGCGCCCGCGAGCCCTCCATGAACGCGCCCGGGTACAGCGACCGGAAGATGAAGTAGGCGCAGAAGATCCCGCCGAACAGCAGCACTTCCGTCGAGAGGAAGAGCCAGAAGCCGAACTTGCAGGAGTCGAACTCCTCGGCCGCGGAGCGCCAGTGGTGCCCCGGCATGTACCGCTGCCAGTACGGCCTGCTGTCGCGTGTGTCCAGTGTGCTCATGGTCAGTTGCGTCCTGTGCAAATCAGTGGTGGCTCACGGCGACCTTGTTCTCGGCCGGGATCGGGTAGTCCTTGGGGTCCCAGTGCGGCGGGACGACGGTCTCGAAGTCGTAGGGCCCGTGGGTCACGATGGGCTCGTGGTGGAAGTTGTGCTCATCGGGGGGCGAGTCGGCGACCCACTCGAGCGTCAGGCCGCCCCAGGGGTTGGCCGGCGCCTTCTTGCCCGTGGCCAGCGAGGCGAGGAACACAAAGAGGTGGACGAGGAAGCCCAGCAGGATGACGAAGCTGCCGATGGTCGAGATCTGGTGCCAGATCTGGAACTCGTCGACGTAGCTCGCATAACGGCGGGGCATGCCGCGGGAGCCCAGGAAGAACTGGGTGAAGAAGGTGAGATTGAAGCCGATGAAGACCAGCAGTGCGCCGGCGATGGCGCCCTTCTCGTCGTACATGCGCCCGGTCATCTTGGGCCACCAGTGGTGGATACCGGCCATGAGGGCCATGATGGTGCCGCCCATCATGACGTAGTGGAAGTGGGCCACGACGAAGTAGGTGTCGTGCAGGTGCAGGTCGGTGGAGAGCGTGCCCAGGGGCAGGCCAGTGAGCCCGCCGATCGAGAACAGGAACAGGAAGATCAGCGTGTACACCATCGGGGCGTTCAGGACGATCGACCCCTTGTAGAGGGTCGCGATCCAGTTGAACACCTTCACGGCGGTGGGGATGGCCACCAGGAACGTGAGGGCCGAGAAGACCATGCTGGCCAGCTCGCTCATCGACGCGAACATGTGGTGGCCCCACACGATGAACGAGACGCCGGCGATGCCCAGGGAGGCGAACGCGATGGCGCGGTAGCCGAAGATCTTCTTGTGGCTCTGCACTGCGAGCACGTCGGAGATGACACCCATGCCCGGGAGGATCATCACGTACACCACCGGGTGGCTGTAGAACCAGAAGAAGTGCTGGAAGAGGACGGGGTCGCCGCCCAGGGCGGGGTCGAAGATGCCCACGCGGAAGATGCGCTCGAAGGTCAGGAGCAGCAGCGTGATGCCGATGACCGGGGTCGCGAGGACCTGGATGATGGCGGCGGCATACACGGCCCAGATGAACAGGGGCATGTCGAACCAGCCCATGCCGGGGGCCCGCAACTTGTGTACGGTGACGACGAAGTTCAGGCCGGTGAGGATGGAGCTGAAGCCCAGGATGAAGGCCGCGAGGGTCATGATCGCGACGCGGTTGAAGCCTGGGTCAGTGGTCGTCGAGTAGGGGGTATAGAACGTCCAGCCGGTGTCAACGCCGCCCAGGATGATGGACGTCACCGCGAAAATCGACCCGATGACGTAGATGTACCACGACAACAGGTTGAGCCTGGGGAAGGCGACGTCCTTGGCCCCCAGCATCAGCGGCAGGAAGAAGTTGCCCAGCGACGCGGGGATGCTGGGGACGATCACCATGAACACCATGATCGCGCCGTGCAGCGTGAAGAGCCGGTTGTAGAGGTTGTTGCCCGGCTTGATGTTCCCGGCGTCCGCGTCGGCCTTCGAGCCAAAGAGCTGGCCGGTGACGTGCGCGGCCCCGGTGGTGGGATCAACGTGAGTGCGGACCGGCTCGAAGAGCTCCAGGCGCACCGCCATCGCGGCCATACCGCCGATGAAGAACATGAAGAGGATCGCGACCAGGTACATCATGCCGATCTTTTTGTGATCGACGGTGGTGGCCCAATCGGCGACGGTGGTCCAGAACCCGCCCTTGGGGGTCAGGTAGCTGCCGTGGTGGTGTGCGTCGTGTGCCATTGGCTGACTCCAACAAACTCGGACGCTCGCCGCGGGGCGAGTGGGGGGGTGGATTACTTCGCGGGGACAGGGGCGGGAACGGGAGAGGCGGGAGCGGGCTGCGCACCGTTGGCGGGCTGGGCCGCCGCGCCGTCGCCGGCGGGGAGGCCCTGCGGCGCCTTGTCGCTGAGGGACATGATGTAGGTGATGAGGCTGTTAAGCTCACGGTCCTTGAGACGGCCCGCGTAGGGCGTCATCTGGTTCTGGAACCCGGCGACGATCTTGGCCCCGGGCACGAGGATCGCTTCGCGGGTGTAGTTCGAGAACGTCTCGACGTTGGTGCGCTCCTCGGCGGACATGGAGGTGCCGTCGGTGAACGTCACCGGGTAGCCGTAGAGGTTCTTCCAGGTGGGACCCGTCGAGGTTTTGCCATCAACAGAGTGGCACTGGGAGCAGCCTTGGGATGTGTACAGCCGCTTGCCGTACTCCAGCGGTGTCAGCGAGTCCGTGCCGATCGACTGGAGCCAGCGATTAAAGTGGAACCCGTTCTTCTCGTCATTGGGAACCACGCGGATGATCGCGGCCATTTCCGAGTGCTCCTCGCCGCAGTACTCGGCGCAGAAGAGCCAGTGGTCCTCGTAGGGCGCACCCTCGAGCCCCTTGATGTACTCGGCCCCGGAGTAGGTGCCACCCTTGGCGGCCGCGGAGGCCTTGAGGGTCTCAAACTCGGCAACCGTCTTGGGGTGGGTCTTGCTCCCGGAGGGGAGGTTGGCCATGAACCATGTCGTCGTGAAGCGGTTGGGGAAGATGTCCTGCTTGGTTCGGAAGGCGGGAACGAAGAAGGCGTGCATCACGTCCGCGCTCTGAAGGCGGAGCTGGATCGCCTGGTTGGCGGGCATGTAGAACACGGGGATGGTGCGGGCGCCGATGGTCGTGGTGGAGTTGCTGCGCGAGCCATTCTGGTAGATGAGGTCCCAGTTCCACTTGGAGGCCGTGAGGTCGAGCGTGATGGCATCGCCCGGGGCCATCACCTTGTCCATGTACGTCCAGAAGCCCTTGAAGAAGATCCAGACCAGGAACAGGGTGGGGATCACGGTCCAGGCGATCTCGAGGGGCGTGTTGTGGCTGGGGCTGCGGGCGGCGATCTGCCCCTTCTTGCGCCGGTACTTCACGACGAAGTAGAACATGAGCGCCATCAGGAACACGAACCAGAGGGTGCAGAACCACCACAGCCACATGCCGGTTTCGTCGGTGGACTGGGCGAGGTCGGTCGCGCCGTCGGCGCGGAACCAGAGCTTGTGCCACCAATCGTTCGTGAAGACGTTTCCGAGGGTCAGGTGGCTGTTCATGGCTGGAGTCAGGTCACTCATTGGGGCCCTCCCTGCGAGCTCTGCGTGTCAGTGGGGGTGGGGGCGGTGGGGGCCGTGGGATTGGAAACGGTTGAACCAGAGATCCGGTGTGCGCGGCGACGCCGGAGACGCTCGCCGATGAAGAGCCCGCCGATGAGCGTGCCCAGGGCCACGACGGTGACGATGCCCGCGAGCTGCATGACCCGCGTTGCTTGGAGCGTGTACGAGCCGGCCTTGGGGTCGTACATGAAGCAGCGGAGGAGCAGGCGGTCGCCGATGGTCTTGACGAGCTTGCCCTCGCTCGCCTCCATCAGGGCGATTTTCACATCGCGGGCGGGGTAAACGAACCCGTAGAGGTAGCGGCTCACTTTGCCATCGGGCGTGATGACGGCCAGGACGATGGGGTGGGTGTAGGCGCCGTCGTCAAGCTTGCGGAACTTGAAGCCCAGCGCATCGCCCAGGCGCCGCGCGGCCTCATCGTCCGTGCAGTGGAACTCCCACCCGGCCTCGACCTCCGGCGTCACGTCCCGGTTGTAGCTGCTGATGAACGAGAGCTTGGTCTGGCGGGCCAGCTGCGTGTCTTCCGTGGGGTCCACGCTGAACACGAGGGCCCGGTAATCCTTGCCGACCGTGAAGTCGAGCTCGTTGATCGTCTCCGCCATCCGGTTCATGACCACCGTGCAGACGATGGGGCACTTGTAATAGACCATCGCGACGATGGCGGGCTTGCCGTCCTTGAAGTACTCGCCCAGGTGGACGATCTTGCCGGCAGAGTTGGTGAAGCCGATGTCGGGCGGCAGCGTGTTGCCCACGCGCTCCTCGACGTCCACGCCCTGCGCCTGGGCGGGCAGCGTCTCGGCGCTGGTGCCGGAGCTGGGGAGCGGCTGGGACTGGCCCTGGCCGAGCGAGACGCCCGCGGTGATCGCGAGCCCAGCCAGCGCGCCAAGCACCGCGCGCCGACCGGCAGCGGGTGCCAGGGCGAGTGCGGGTGCGACGATGGATCGGCCGAGCGTCACGAGCGTTACTTCCCCTGTACCGGAGTCTGGCCCTGAGTCTGGCCCTGGACACCTTCGTACTTCCTCACCGTGCGGGCGATCGCCTCATCCAGCGGCAGCTGCACGGCCTTCGTCTTCTTGTCCACGATCCGATGCTTGAAGGGCTGGCCATCGATGCCCAGCGCCGCTTCCGCCTCGGCGAGGCTGGTGCGGGCCTTCTCGCCCATCTTGGTGGTCTCGACCGACGTGCGGCGCATCTCGGTGGTGTACTTCGTGAAGTACATCTTGAGCGCCACGATGGTCACGACCAGCAGCACGGTCGTGCCCACGAACCACTTGATCAGCGCGCCCGAGTCCACCTTCGCGGCGTGCTCGTGCTGCGGCATCCCCTCCTCGGGGATGTGGTGGTGCCATGCGTCCGCGTGCTCGTGGATCTCGGGGGTGTGATCGTGCCCTGCCATCCGTCTGTCCTTCCAGCGCCGCCGCGGCGCTCATTACTTCGATTCGTACGCACCAACCGGACGTGTCTTCTCACCTTTGTCAGACGTAGTTCTTGTGCGCCAGCGCCTCGGCCAGGCGCGGGTCCTTCACGGCCACGAGGTTGCTCTGGGGGATCTTCTGGATCAGGAAGCCCGCGAACAGGGCAACCACGCCCACGATCGCCAGGACATCGATCACAAACGACATCGACCCTGCGGGGGCGGCCTCGGGGCCCGTGTACGCCATGGGGCGGACGATCCAGTAGAGGTCCGCGATCTCCATCAGGATGGCCCACAGGCCCATGAAGATGATCGCGGCCGGGGTCCGCTTCACAGACCGGAACAGCAGGAGCAGGAAGGGCGCGACGAAGTGCCCGATGATCAGGAAGCGGCCCAGGTTGATCCACTCCGGGGTCATCCGGTGCAGGAAGAAGGCCGTCTCTTCCGGGATGTTGCTGTACCAGATCAGGAAGTACTGGCTGAAGCCGATGTAGGCCCAGAACACCGTGAAGGTGAACATGAGCTTGCCCAGGTCGTGGAAGTGCTCCTCCGTGACGGCGCCCTGGAGCTTGCCGCGGAGGCGGAGCATCGCGAGGATCACGGCCGTGAGAGCGACCGAGGAGTAGGCCGCGCCGGCGAAGTAGTAGACGCCCCACATCGTGCTGAAGAACGTGTAGTCCAGGCTCATCAGCCAGTCGAAGGAGGCAAAGGCAGTGGAAAGGGCGAACAGGAGCATGCCCCAGCTGGAGGTGAAGCGAGCCTTGATGGTGAGGGCGCGGTCGCCGGTTTTGTCCTGCTCGAGGCTCAGGCTGCGCATCCGCATGGACAGGAACGTCCAGATGCCGCCATAGATCAGGGCGCGGATGACGAAGTGCGTCGGGAAGGCGCCTTCCTCGTGGTGCTCACTGAAGGGCGTGAAAAAGTAGCCCCACTTGCCGATCAGGATCGGGTTGTGCGCGGCCTCGGGGAGCAGCCAGGTGAACAGGATGCCGCCGCTGGCGATCTCGATGACCAGCGTCGGCACGACCAGCAGCCACGCGAAGGGCACAAAGCTCGCGACGTTCTCGAACTGCCGCCGCAGCGTGGCGGACCAGCCGGCGTTCACAAGGTGGAACACCATGACGAAGAACAGGCCGCCCAGCGACATCGCCAGGACCGCCATCGTCGCAAGGTGGTAGGACGCGAGGGCCTGCTTGAACGTGACGCCCCCCGTTTCCTTCCAGCCCAGCAGCAGCGAGACGACCGCCATTAGCAGGCCGCCGCCCAGCAGTGCGAAGCCCAGACCCCGCCCGCCGGGCGAGAGTGTCACGTTCTCCTTGCGGAGCACCTGCTCGGGAGAGGGGTGGTGAAAGTGATCGTCGGCGTGTGCAACCGCGGTACTCACTTCGCACCTCCTGTGGGGGCTGCGGCGGGTGCCGCCGGGGTGGTCGGGGCCGCGGGAGCAGTGGGGGAGGCATCCGCGGGCTCACCCGCGGGGACGGGATCAGGGATGTTCATCTTGGTCTCGAGGTCCGTCCGCTCGGCCGCGTCTTTGACGTCCGCGAGCGTGCCCTCGTGGGAAGCCTGCAGCGCACGCAGATAGGCGACAACGCCCCAGGTCTCGTGCTCGGTCAGGGCGTGGTTGTACGCGGGCATGGAACGAACGCCGTTGCGGATGACGGTGAAGATGTACCCGTCACGGCTGAGGGGCTCCTCGCCGCCGGCTTTGTACTTGGGATCGTGCAGGCTGACCGGCGTAACCGTGAAGTACTGCCCGACCAGGCCCTTGCCGTCGCCCATGTAGCCGTGGCAGGCGGAGCAGTAGATGTTGAAGTTCTTCTGACCCTCGCGGATCAGCGCCGCATCGACCTTCACGGGGATCGTGGGCAGGTACTGCGGGCCGGTCATGCCGGTGTACTCGCCCTCGTTCTCCTTGAGGAACTCGGCCCGCGAGCCCACCATCGGGTTCACCTTGGGGTCAGTCGGATTGGTCGCCCAGCCGTCGCGCCCGAAGGGGACCGCGCCCTCGACGGGCGGCCGCATGGTGCGGCCGTCGGCGAAGAACTGGCTCTTGGCCTGCGGCTTCCACTTGGGCTGGTCGTCCAGGTCGGGGAAGAACTGACGCGGCGGCTTCTCTTCGCGGTCGCCGCGGCAGCCGGTCATGGCGCCGGCCGACAGCCCCGCGAGAGCGAGCATCAGCATCAGAGTTGTCTTGGTCTTCGTCATGTATTTCACCAGTGCCTCGTGCCCGATGCGAATGCCTTATTCCTCAACCAGCTCGATGCTCGTCGCGCCCGCCGCCTCGAGCAGCGCCCGCGTCTTGTCCGGATCGAACGCGGGGTCGCCCGCCTCGATGCACACGAAGAACCGGTCCTCGCTCGCCGCCAGGAACCGCTCCTTCTTCAGCAGCGGGTGGTGCCAGCGGGGCAGGCCGTTGAGGGCCAGCATGCCGATGATGGCCGTGAACGCGGCGAACAGGATGCCCAGCTCGAACGTGATGGGCACGAAGCTCTGCCAGCCGCCGTAGAGAATGTCACCGAAGGGCTTGCCCTGCACCACCAGCGGGTAGTCCACCTTGGACATCCACCACTGCATCAGGTACGCCAAGGCGACGCCCGTGAACGCGCCGCCCGCCACCATCACCGGCAGCTTCGTGCGTTTGATCCCCATCGCCTCTTCCATCCCGTGGACCGGGAAGGGCGAGTACGCGTCCCACTTGCGGTACCCCGCGTCGCGGACGCTCTCCGCCGCGTGGAACAGGTCCGCCGGCGTCGCGAACTCGGCCATGATGCCGTAGATCGGCTCGCCGGACTCAGTCACATACACACGGGCCTGGGCCATCTCAGTGCCCCCCCTTCGTCGTTGGTGAAGCCGCCTGAAGCGGCGAGCTGCCAAGGCCATAGGCCGCGGCCCCGTGCTCCTGCGGGTGCGGGCTCGCCTGCGGCAGCACCGCCTTGAGCTCGGCCATCGCGAACATGGGCAGGAACCGCATGAACAGCAGGAACAGGGTGATGAACACGCCGAAGCTGCCCACGAAGATCATGATGTCCACGAGCGTGGGGCTGAACATGTGCCACTCGCCGGGCAGGAAGGCCCGGTGCAGGCTCGTGACGATGATCACGAACCGCTCGAACCACATGCCCACCGTGACCAGCGCCGACACGATGAAGATCACCAGCGGGCTGGTCCGCATCTTCTTGTTCCAGAAGACCTGCGGCGAAAGCACGTTGCACGAGATCATCGTCCAGTACGCCCACCAGTACGGCCCGAAGGCGCGGTTGATGAACGTCTCCTTCTCAAACTTGTTCCCGCTGTACCAGGCGATGAAGAACTCCATCGAGTACGCGAAGCCCACGATCATGCCCGTTACCAGGATGATCTTGGCCATGTTCTCCAGGTGCCGCAGCGTGATGAAGTCCTTCATGTTCGCGTACAGCTCGCGAGCGGGGATCAGCAGCAGCAGCACCATCGCGAAGCCGCCGAAGATGGCGCCCGCGACGAAGTAGGGCGGGAAGATCGTCGTGTGCCAGCCCGGCAGGATCGACGTCGCGAAGTCGAACGACACGATCGAGTGCACCGACAGCACCAGCGGCGTGCTGATGCCCGCCAGGATCAGGTACGCGGCCTCATACCGGTGCCAGTGCCGGCTGCTGAACCGCCAGCCCAGCGCCAGGAACCCGTACACGAACGCCCGGATCTTGTCCGTCCGCAGCGGCAGGAAGGGCATCAGGATCGGCCCGCCGTCGGTCGCGATCCGCAGCCGCCGGTCCGCCCGGTCACGCAGCGTTGCCATGTCCGGGATCATGCCCATGTACCAGAACAGCAGCGACACGGTGCCGTACGTCGAGACCGCGAACACGTCCCACAGGAGCGGCGAGCGGAAGTTTGGCCAGATGTTGTTGGCGTTGGGCAGCGGGAACAGCATCCACGCCATCCACTGACGCCCGACGTGGATCCCCGGGAACGTCGCGGCACAGATCACCGCGAAGATCGTCATCGCTTCCGCCGCCCGGTTCACCGCCGTGCGCCACTTCTGCTTCAGCAGGCACAGAATCGCCGAGATCAGCGTCCCGGCGTGGCCGATGCCGATCCAGAACACGAAGTTGGTGATGTCCCACGCCCAGTCCACCTGGTTCGTGAGGCCCCACGTGCCGATGCCCGTGATCACCAGGTAACCGATGAACATCCCGCCGATGCCCGCGATCGTGCCCGCGAGCATCAGGGCCGGCAGCCACCACTGCGGGGGCTTGTTCTCGGCATAGCCGCAGATGATGTCCGTGATTTCCTTGAACGACCGGTTGTTGAGCACCAGCGGCGGGCGCACACCGGGGTCCTCGATCAGCGTGCCGTCGCCCAGCGCGGGGTCGACCCGCTCGGGCGCGGGCGGACGGGCCATGCCCGCCAGGCGCTGCGCGTTCAGTTGATCAGGGGGCAGGTCGCTCATGCCTTAGCTCCGAGGACACGCAGGCTCACCGCATAGCCGCGATCGTCGCGTTGACGGGAGGGGTTCACCATGAAGGAGTGCTTGGGGTCCCCGCCGGCGTGATCATGACCTTCATGGTCATCGCCGTGGTCACCGTGATCGCCAGCGCCGTGGCCCAGCGGCTTAGTCCACTCGTCCACGCGCGCCTGATTGCACAGCTCGCGCTTGGGGTTCATCACGCGGACCATGTGGCTCGTGCGGGGACGTGTGTTGAGGTAGCCGAGCAACGCGTAGCTGCGGGCGTTCTCCCGCATCGCATGCACCTTGCTGCCCTTGTCCAGCTGATCGCCGAAGGTGATCGCGTTCGTCGGGCACGCCTGCTGGCACGCGACCTGGAAGAAGCCGTCCGGAATCCCCGACAGCCCCTGGAGCTTGGTCTCGATCCGGGCCGCGTTGATCCGTTGGATGCAGTAGCTGCACTTCTCCATCACACCACGGCTGCGCACCGTGACGTTGGGGTTCTTCTGCATCCGCGTGATCTCATCCAGCTTCTGCCGAAGCCGCGGCGGGATGAGGTTGGGGTTGATCGTGTTGTGCTCGCCGCTGCCGGTGATGCCCGTGCCCTGGCCGGGGATCACCCCGCCCACCTTGTCCATCGCGTCCTTGCCGTAGTACGCGCCGTTGAACTTGGTCACGCCGTAATCGAAGAAGTTGAACCGCCGGACCTTGTACGGGCAGTTGTTCGCACAGTACCGCGTGCCGATGCACCGGTTGTACGTCATGTAGTTGATGCCCTCGGGCCCGTGGACCGTCGCGTTCACCGGGCACACCGTCTCGCACGGCGCGTTCTCGCAGTGCACGCACAGCACCGGCTGGGTGTACATCGCCACCGGGTTGTTCACGTCCGCCATCCTCCCGTCAACCACGTCGCTCACGAAGTAACGGTCGACGCGGATCCAGTGCATCTCGCGGCCCTTGGCCACTTCCTTCTTGCCCACCACCGGGATGTTGTTCTCCGCCTGGCACGCGATCGTGCACGCCCCGCACCCGGTGCAGGTCGTCTGGTCGATCGTCATCGCCCACTGCGGGCCCTTGCTGTACACCGAGGTCGGCGCCGGCTCATCCTTGGACTTATTGAACGGGTTTTCATAGATCGACACGTTCGGCGGCGTGTGCGAAAGCTCGCCCAGCTGCTCGCCGAAGTTCAGCGTGTCCTTCATGTGCAGGTGCTTGACCGGCATCACGACGTCGCCGAACTTGCGGAACCGCTCCAGGTCCACCGACCGCACGATGCTCGTGCGGCCTTCCATCGACCAGTGGTTCTGCGTGCTCGCGATCATGTGCATGCCCGCGGCCACCGCGGTGGACTGGCTGGCCGCCGTGCGCCCCGCCACCGCCGCCGTCGTCCGCAGCGGGAAGAAGTTGAACCCGACGCCGTCTGCCACCAGCCCCGCGTTCCTACGGCCATAGCCGAAGAAGCAGATCGCCGTGTTGTCCGCCATCCCCGGCAGGATCCACACCGCGCCCGTCACCGACTGCCCGCCCACCGTGAGGGTGAGCATGCGCGCCTCGGGGTACTTCTCCTTCGTGTAGATCTCGTTGGGGTCCTTGTCGCTGTACGACGCGGGCGAGACATTGAGCGTCGCGGCCGTGGCCGGGCTCATCAGGATCGGGTTGTCCCACACGACCTTCGTCGCGGCGTCCGGCAACTCCTGAAGCCACGACAGGTTCGCAAACCGCCCGTCCGCCGTCATCCCCGGCTCGAACACCACCTCGATGCTGCCCTTGGCGTTGAGGTCCAGCCCAGCGAACAGCCCCGCCGTGTTCCCGAAGTTCACCCGCGGCTTCTGCACGCTCTGCGCCGTGCCCGCCACCACGCCGTCGTGCAGCGCCCGCCGCCACTTCTTCTCGAAGTCGCCTGGGAACAGCCGGCCCCACGTGTTGCGAACGATCTCGTACCCGTCGATCTTCTCCGCGCCCCGGTTGGTCAGGTACGCGATGAACTCCAGGTCGCTCATCGAGGGCTCGTACAGCGGCGCGATCATCGGCTGCACCGGCGCGATCGTCCCGTCCCACGCCTGCGTGTCGCCCCAGCTCTCAAGGTAGTGCGACTCGTTCAGCGCCCACGTCGAAGCCGCGGCCGTCTCCGTCGCCTCCACGCTCAGCGTGATCGTGTTCTGAAGCTTCGCGAACGCGTCGCCGAACTTGAGGTCGCCCGGCGCGTCGTAGAGCGGGTTGGTGTTGATGCACACCAGCGTCCGCACCGCGCCGCTGTTGATCGCCCCTGTCAGGGCCTTGATCCCCTCGATCGACCCCGCCGCCTCTTCCTCGCCCATCGGCAGGTACGAGACGCTGTTCCCCAGGTTCTCCAGGGCCGCGTTCATCGCAATGACCAGCGCATGGACCGCCGCGGGCTGGCTGTCGCCCGCAAGGATCAGCGTCTTGCCGCGGTTGGCCGCGTCGAGCAGGTCCTTCGCACACTCCTGAATGAACAGCTCGTGCTGCTTGTTCAGCTCGGTATCCGCACTGAAGGCCGGCAGCTGCACACCCGCGATCGCCGTCGCCAAGGCCGCGGCGTCCGTCCCCAGCGTGGTCAGCACCCGCTGCGCCAGCCGAACCGCGAAGGTCGAAACCAGCGACGGGCTCAGCCGCAGCCGGTGGTCCGCCTGCGCACCCGTCGTGCTGAAGCCGCTCTCGACGCAGTACAGCCGACTCATCGTGTCGGTCGTGTTCAAGACCAGCCGCGTCGCGGCGAACTGACGCGAGTTCCGCGTCTCCGCCGGGTTGCGGTTCATGAAGTCGCGGTCCAGGCTCACCACCACCCGCGTGTTCTCGCGCGTGATGTTCAGCTGCTCCTTCATCGGGGCGCCGAACACCGCCCGCGTGCCCTCGGCCATGCCGGTGGCGTCCAGCGGTGCGTACGACACCCACATCGCCTTGGGGTACTTCTGCTTGAACGCCGCGATCGCGGCCTGCCGCGTCGGGCTGTTCTTCTTGTCCGCCAGCACCGCGAGCCCCTGCCCGCCCGTGCCGTCAAATCCAGCCAGATTCGCGTTCGCCCACGTCTTGAAGTCGTCCCACGACGCGTCCAGCCGCTTCTTCTGGGCCGGGTTGAAGTACACCGGGTACTTCAGGCGGTCGGGGTCATACAGCCCCAGGATGCTCGCCATCGCCCAGATGCTCGGCTTGCCCTGGTTCAGGGGGTGCAGCGGGTTGCCCTCGATCTTCGTGGGCCGGCCCTCGTGCGTCTCAACCAGCAGCCCCTCGGCCCCGCCGTCAGGACGCGGGAAACTCGTCGCGTAGAACAGCGGCTGCCCGGGAATGACTTCCTCGGGCACCTCGCGCGAATACGGAAGGATCTTGTGCTCGGGCCGGCGGCAGCCTGGAATCGTCGCCGCGCCAGCCAGCGCGATGGACGCGCCCATGATCTTCAGGAACTGCCGGCGCGACTCGCCGCCCACGCTCCCCTCGCTCGTGTCGTTCTCGCTGCGCTCCAGCTCGCTCGCCCCCGCGGGGAACTCCCGCTCGAGGTAGTCGCGGAACTCGGTGGTGTCCGCCACCTCGTCCAGGCTCCGCCACGCGCGCAGGCCGCCCGGCGCGTTCACGGTGCCCGCCATCGCCGGCAGCGCCGCGAGCTCCGCTTTGCTGGCCCGCTTCTTCTCACCCTTGGTCGTCGAAGGGCATTGATCGAGGTTGCTCATCGTGGGATCTCGGAGGCAAAGGCACTAAGCATTGGGCACTGGTTCGGGCAACGTTCCTGCTCAGCACTAGTGCCCGATGCCTAGTGCCTAGTGCCTCCCACTTAGTAGTGGCAGGCGCCGCAGTTCTCCGGCGGGTTCATCCCCAGCCGCTCAACAAACTGCTGCGTCGTCTCTGCCTTCGGGCTGCGGCTCTTGAGGTGCTCTTCCACCCACCACAGCCGCGTCAGCTTGTCCCGGTGCTCCGGCTCCAGGACAGACTTCTGCGGCTCGCGGTGGCAATCCAGGCACCACCCCATCGACAGCGGCTCCGCCTCATACACCACCGGCATCGCCGTGATCTGGCCGTGGCACGAGAAGCAGCTCACGCCCGCGTTGAGGTGGACATCATGCGGGAAGTTCCGCACATAGTCCGGCAGCTTGTGGACCCGCGTCCACTCAAGCGGCGCGTCGGCGTTGTACGCCTCGCGGATGAACTCGGTCTTGGTCTTGTGCGCTTCGCTCTCGTTGTACAGCGCCAGCGAACCTTCCTTGTGGCACCCGTAGCAGGTCGCCACGTTCGGGATGTTCGCCTCGCTCGATTCCTCGACGTGCGTGTGGCAGTAGCGGCAGTCCATGCCCAGCTTGCCCGCGTGGATCTGGTGGTTGAACCCACCCCCGGGCTGCGTGGGCATGTACCCCACCTCATAGAACTTGGGCGTGGCGTAGTACCAGAACCCGCCGACGACGCTGGTCAGCACCCCGGCCCCGCCGATCGCGAGCACCGTCGGCAGCACGTTGGTCCACTTCGGAAAGATCACCGACACTGGCGGTCTCCTGAAGTCAGCGACGACTCACCCGCCCGAGAGCCGCGGCCTCATCTTGCCGCTCCACTCCCGGACCTTGAATAAAACCCGTCCCGACCCGACTCACATCATACCGATTGCTGTCAAACCGAAATTTGCCCACCTCAGGCCTACTCTGTCAAGGGACAGTTCTTGTTTGACCGTAACTGAGACTCGTTCTCACCCATGAAGCTCCCCTGAATCAGGCCGGTCTTTCCGGACCTTGGGGGCGGAGAGGCTAGCGAATGTCGACCCAGCCCGCCAGCGGCCAACCCTCCCGGAACGTTCTCGGACCCTCGCTCGTGTACGGCTTCGCCGCCGCCGTCGCCGTCTGGGTCAGCTGGTTTGCCACGCACGTTCCTTGGGTAACCTTGACAGAGCCCGTACGTGTGGGTATTGTGTTAGCCGTATGGATGGCGATCAGCATCTTGGCGGGGAGAGCCGTCGGCAAACCGCGAGGCGGGCTGCAAGTCGGCTGCTGCTCAGGTTTTATCGCCGCGATCGTCGGGCTGCTGCTGCTGGGTGCCAAGATCAACCCCCCGCCTGGCTCGACGACATCCACGCCGGCCTACCTGATCGTCCCGGGGTTCCTGGCCCTGGGAGCAGTCCTCGGCCTGATCGGGGGTCTTGTTGGTGGCCTGTCGAAAAGCTCACCCTCGCCCCAGCGCCCCTGGCTGCACCAGTTCGCAGTCGTCACCGTTCTCGCGGCCGCGCCTCTCCTCTTCATCGGTGGCCTCGTCACCACCACCAATCAGGGGATGGCCGTTCCCGACTGGCCCCAGACCTACGGGATGAACATGTTCCTGTACCCACTGGGCAACGCCAACGTGGGTGTCTTCCTCGAGCACAGCCACCGCCTCTTCGGGACCCTCGTCGGTCTCACCGCGCTGGTGTTCATGGTCTGGACCCTCCTGGCCGAGCCCCGCCGCTGGGTCAAGGGCGTGGTGATCGGCGTCTTCGCCGCGATCGTGATTCAGGGTGTCCTCGGCGGCGGCCGCGTCATCGGCAACAGCGTCGCCGCCGCGATCATCCATGGCGTCGTCGCCCAACTCATCTTCGCCGGCCTCTGCGCCGCCGCGGTCATGCTGCGCACCACCCCCGACCGCCTCGCACAGGCCCAGCCCTTCGCCAAGGACCGCCGCGCCAAGGCCCTCCTCACCGCGGCCATGCACTCCACCATCCTTCAGGTCATCTTCGGCGCGGTCTACCGCCACCTGCGGGGTGAGAAGGGCGCGATGCACGCCCTCTTCGCCCACATCGGCTTCTCCTTCATCGTCCTCACCGCCGCCCTCATGGGCGGCCTGATCGCCGCGAGCATTCCCGCCACCGCCACCGGCCCCAACCGCTCCCTCCGCCGCCTGGGCCAGTTCCTCGTCGCGGCCGTGCTGATCCAGTTCACACTGGGCTGGATAGTGGTGTCGCCGTTGGGAGGTGCGATGGGTGATCGAGTCCCCGGGATGGTGTCGCAGGCGCTGCTCCGCACCGCCCACCAGGCCAACGGCGCCCTCCTGCTGGGCCTCGCCACCGCCGCCGCCGTGCTCGCCAAAATGATCTACCGTGCCGCCCACCCCAAGCCCGCCGCCTAGTCCGATACCCGTCCGTCCTCGCAATTCGCCCTCGCCGACGCCCAATCCTCCGATAGATTGGTGATTGTGGGCCGCCGTGGCAATCCCCCGCGCGGGCTCTGCGTTGTACCCCGGATCACTCTTCACCCGGGCCGCGAGGACGCCATGCAACCCGAACCCCAGACCACCGCCCAACCCGAGCCAGCGACCAAGCCCGACGCCCCCGAGCTCCGCCCGACCCCGATCGACGACGGCAATCTGGTCGCGTCCCTCAAGCCGCTGGATGCGAAGCGATTCGGCTACGCCCAGGCCCGCCACCTCCTCTGGCGCGCCGGCTTCGGCGGCAACGAGCAGCAGATCCAGACCCTCGTCTCCTGGGGCCCGGCCAAGTCCGTTGACCACATCATCAACTACGACAAGGTTGCCTTCGAGCCCGTCAAGGAAGACGCGTTCGACAAGGACACCATGCGCCCCGCCACCGAGGAGGAGCGCCGCATGGCGGCCGTCGCCCGGCGCAACGACGACCAGGAAGAAATCTCCCGCCTCCAGCGCCTCCGCCAGGACCGCGAGCGAATGGACCGCGCCCAAATGGGCGACATCCAGAAGTGGTGGCTCAAGCGGATGATCGAGACGCCGCGGCCGCTCGAGGAGAAGCTCACCCTCTTCTGGCACGGCCACTTCGCCACCAGCTTCCGCGCTGTCGAAGACAGCTACCACATGTTCAACCAGAACCAGCTGTTCCGCAGGCACGCGGCCGGCAGCTTCGGCGACCTCCTCAGCGCGATCATCCGCGACCCCGCGATGATCAAGTTCCTCAACAACAACGACAACCGCAAGGGCCGCCCCAACGAGAACCTCGCCCGCGAGATCATGGAGCTCTTCTCCCTGGGTCTGGGCAACTACACCGAGAAGGACATCAAGGAAGGCGCCCGCGCCCTCACCGGCTACACCTTCCGCGACGACCAGTTCGTCTTCGACAAGAACCAGCACGACAACAGCGGCAAGACCATCCTGGGTGTGAACAACGTCAACGACGGCGACGACTTCGTCCGCGCCATCCTCTCGCAGCGAGCCTGCTCGGCGTTCCTCGCCCGCCGGATGTACCACTACTTCCTGGCCGACGTCCCCCCCGACGAACGCGGCGGCGACAAGGACCTCCACCCCTCCCAGCGCGCCGCCATCCGCGAACTCGCCACGACCCTCCAGACGAGCAACTACGCCGTCAAGCCCGCCCTCAAGCGCCTCTTCCTCAGCGAGCACTTCTACGAAGAGCGCTTCATGAACGAGCAGATCAAGAGCCCCGTGCAGCTCGTGATCGGCGCGGTCCGAAGCCTCAACGCCCCCGTCCGTGACCTCTCGATTCTCAACGACGCGCTGGACCTCATGGGCCAGCGCCTCTTCATGCCCCCCAGCGTCAAGGGCTGGGACGGCGGCCGCTCCTGGATCAACACCTCCACGATGTTCGTCCGCCAGAACATCTTGAACTTCCTGATCACCGGCAAGAAGCCCGTCGGCTACGACTCTTCCGCCCGCACCGACGTCTTCGACGCTCTCGCCGTGATCCCCGGCCACTCCAAGGGCAGGCACGAAGTGATCGAGAGCGTCCTCGACGTCACCCTCGGCCAGCGGCCCGAGTCCGCCCGCAAGGCGATGCTCGCCTACCTCGCCGAGAAGGACAACGAGATCAACAACGACACCGTCACCGGACTCATCCTGCTCGCCACTGCCCTGCCCGAGTACCAGCTCTGCTGACCCACGACGCCGGGACTGAGCCGCTTTGGGCGAAGTCTCGGATCGATGAACGACCAACGGGGAGAAACGCTATGACCACCTTCGATCCATTCACACGCCGCGAGTTCCTCCGTTCCGGCCTCATCATGGCATCAGCCGCGGCCACCATCCCCGCGTTCCTCAACGCTTCCGCCAACGCCATGCACATGGCGATGAACGGACTCAGCAGCGTGCCCGGCGTGCCCGACGACCACATCCTGGTCATCGTCCAGATGTCCGGCGGCAACGACGGCCTCAACACCGTCGTCCCCTTCGGCATGCCCGAGTACTACCGCGCCCGCGCCGGCATCGGTATCGCCGAGAAGGACGTGCTCAAGCTCTCCGGCGCCGACGGCGTTGGCCTGCACCCCGCCCTCGCGGGCCTGAAGGACCTCTACGACCAGGGCAACGCCACCGTCATCCAGGGCGTCGGCTACCCCAACCCCAACCGCTCGCACTTCAAGTCGATGGACATCTGGCACACTGCCGACACCAACGCCAGTGGCGACGGGTGGCTCGGCCGCTACTTCGACAGCGAGTGCTGCGGCTTCGGCAAGGGCGAGTCGGGCAAGGTGGACAAGCTGGAGCTCGGCGATGCCGCGGGGCCCCCTGGAATCGCGATCGGCCGCACCGCGCCCCTCGCGATGGAAGGCCGCCAGATCAAGCCCGTGAGCTTTGAGTCCGCCGACCTCTTCCGCTGGACCGGCCAGGAAGTTGATGAGACCCTCGCCGACCCGTACCAGGAGCTCAACCGGCGAGGCGAGGACGCCAACGCCCGCGCCAAGGTCGAGGGCGGCAACTCCAACGCCAGCTTCCTCCTCCGCACCGCGCTGGATGCGCAGGTCTCGAGCGACCTGATCCGCAAGGCCGTGGGCCAGAAGCCCAAGACCACCTTCCCGCAGACCGACATCGGCCGCCAGCTCTCGATGGTCTCCTCCATGATCCGCGCCGGCCTCAAGACCCGCGTGTACTACACCAGCTTGGGCAGTTTCGACACGCACAGTGGCCAGGGCGGCGCGCAAGGCCGCCACGCCCAGCTCCTCCGCCAGTTCGCCGAAGCGACCAAGGCCTTCTACACCGAGCTCAAGGAGCAGCGCAACGACGAGCGTGTGCTCACCCTCAGCTTCTCCGAGTTCGGCCGCCGCGTCGCGCAGAACGCGAGCCAAGGCACCGACCACGGCACCGCCGCGCCGATGTTCCTCGTCGGCCCCATGGTCCGCCAGGGCGTCGTCGGCGAGCACCCCTCACTGCGCGACCTCGACGAGGGCGACCTCAAGCACAAGATCGACTTCCGGAGCGTCTACGCCGGCGTCCTCGAAGGCTGGATGAAGGCCGACAGCAAGAAGATCCTCGAAGGCACGTACAAGCCGGTGTCGGTGATGCGCAAGGCGTGAGGGACGGCGCGACGCCGGGACTGAGCCGCTCTGGGCGAAGTCCCGGATCGAACACCCGCGACATCGGTCTGTTCAGTAAACTGATGCAATGTATCCATGGGTCCATGTGTACAGCGCATACCGCGGCCAATGGTTGCCCGGCGATCCGCGCAACTTCAACAATCGCAGACATCGGATCCACTCTGAACATCGAGTCTATTCCGACGATCCGCTCAACTGGGACCACGCGCCCCTGCACTCGCACGCGCGCGAACTGTCCAAAGTGAAGATCACCATCGGACCTCATCTCGCGCCGCGACTGCTTGAGGCGGTTCATACGAAGTTGGTTGACATGGAGATCCGTACAGCAGCCCTTGCTTGCCATCCAACACACTTCCACGCGCTCATCAAGGTCGGCGACTCCGATGCCAAGCGGATATTCGGAGGCGCGAAACAAGCCGGATCGCACGCGATTCGCGACGTACTGCCCGGGTCCATCTGGGGCGACTCGTCGGGTGTCCGGAGGTTGCCGACTTTCGCACGTTTCGCATCCGTGTTCTGGTACATCCTCGCACATGTTGAGGAGGGGGCGGTTGTCTGGCGCGATCCGGAGATCGAGCGGCTGTGCGCTGAAAAGCACCCTGATTACCGCAAAGGGTTGGACCATCAGCTTGGGCTCGGGGATGAGGGTCAGTAGGTTTCCGCCTCCGATCCGGGACTTCGTCGAAGACTCCTCAGTCCCGGCGTCGTCCAAAGTCCTCCGGCACACCCCGCTGCTCGAAGGGCACCAGGTCCATCGGCGTGATGCCCAGGTCAAACAGCTTGTGCTTGCGCCCGCACTCCACACACCGCACGAACCGCATCGTGGGGTCCAGCCCATCGCCGATCTCGATGATGGGCAGCCCTTGCAGGCTGTACTTGCACTTGGGGCACCGCGCCCGCAACACCTGCCCTCGCACGAACCACCACAGCAGCACATCTCGCAGCAGCATCCACACGAACACGAAGGCTCCGACCGCGCCAACGCTCGCCATCAGCAGATTGACACCGGACCGGCCGAGCTGCCCCGTCACCGCCGGGACCGTGATCACCGCAATCCCCGACAGCACGCCCACCACCGGCGGCCACACGCCCACCAGCCACGGCTGCGTCGTCCGCACATACGCGACGTACCGGTCGCACTCGGCGCGGGTCAGCGCATCGAACTCGGGGAACGAGTGGTGCAGGGGCGTGAAGGGCACACGCATGCGCACACCATACTCAGAATGACCAGTCGTCGAACACCGCGCGCCGGCGCGGCTTCTCGCTGAGCGGGCTCTTGGCCGCGACCTCGCACGCCTGCATCAAGGCCTGCACCAGTTTCTCATGGTCCGGCACGGCCCGCAGCATCTCGAACAGGTCCAGCGCCCGCCAGTCCGGCGGCAGGTCCGTCCGAACCTTCAGCACCGCGGCGTCTCCCAGCGCCTCCTGCGTCGCGATAAACCACGACGCATTCGGCCCCTGGCGCGGCTGCGTCTGGCCCCGCAGGTCGGGCCCGTCAAACTCCATTGGCGGCGACACCTGGACACGCACCACCAGGCTCTCGCGGTCGGTCCCGCTCACGCCCACCATCGGCCACTTGCCCGCGCTGGTCCGCGGCTCCTTGCACAGCACGAGCGCCGGCACCTTCTTGCGGTCGCAAATCTCCCGCATCGTCACCGCCTCGATGCCGATCAGCGGCGGCTCAAGCAGGTAGCACCCCGGCGCGATCGGGTCCCCCCGCACCGGCAGCGACTGGATGATGCAAGTCATCCCCGCGTCCACGGCGTCCTGACGCTTCTGACGGCGGGCCTCCTGCAACGGCAGACAGATCCGGGCCATCCGCTCGAAGTCGTTGGAAGCCGCGCACTTTGAGAGCGCTTTCATGCACAGCGACTCGGCCTCGAAGTAATGGGTTGACACGAGCGCCGTGCTCGCACGCTCCATCAACTGATCGACGATCCCGGGCAAAGTCATCACACCCCTGCCCCGGGCGAAAGGCCCTTGATGTAGTCCGCGAAGCCGGTCAGTAGTGCGTGCCAGTGCTGGGCATCGGAATCAAGGTCGTAGCCAACCACGTCGGACAGCGCCGACCAGTCCTGCTGCTCGAGCGCGTTCTTCAGCTGCGCGAGGTGCGTCAAGAGGTCCTTGGTCGCGGTGGCGAAGGTCACACCCTCGGGCACGCCTTGTAGCTCAACAGTCTCGAGGTCGATCGAGAGCAGCTGCGCCCCGCGCGACACCACATCCCGCGCCGCCTGCCACGTCACGAACGCGCCCTGGAGTGTCGTCAGCGCCTCGCCAACCTCGCCCGTCTGCACCTGCTCCATCGCGCGGGCCTGCTCGTGCCGCACGCTCTCCAGCGCCTCCACGGCGTCCAGCACTGTCTGCCGCACCAGCACCCGCGGGTCCGCCGAGATCATGTCCAGCTTCTGGTAGGGCCGCTCCGAATCGGAGGGGCTCGACAGGTCATCCCCACTCAGGACAACGCCGTCCCCTTTGACCTCCACGACGATGCGGCCTCGTCCCCGCGCGCTCGCCACGGCGTGCTCAAGGGCGGACGCGAGCGACGGACGGTCGACAACCAAAGGCTGCCCATCGAGGAGGACCTGCATGAAAGCAATGTCACCCACAGAAGGGGCCGCCGCAACTCAGGTTCCCGGACGATGTGCAAAACCGTGCAGATAGATGACGCAAGCAGGGGATTCAGGCGGGGACCGGCGTCGCCCCCGCAACGGCGCCGGAAGGCTCGACCTTCTGTTCGCCCTCCGCCAATGCCGCGGTTCGGGCTTTGTCCAGCCGGAGGAGGCGGATGTTGCGCACGTAAATGACCAGCCCCATGGTCTGGCCCAGGAGCCCGACCATGTCGTGCCGCCAGATGAAGTAGCACGTCAGCATCAGGGCCCCGCCCAGGCTGAGGTACCAGAACGCGGCCGGAACAACGGACTTCCGGCGCTTCTCGCTGGCGAGCCACTGCACGAGCATGCGCGCCGAGAACACGAGCTGGCCGCCCAGGCCGATCGCGATCCAGATGAACTGGTTGCCGGTCGAAACGTTGAACAGCCGAAGGAGCGTCCCACGCCCGGCGGCGTTGCCCTCCATTTGAACCCAGGCGTGCCACTCCGCCGCGTTCATCTCTCGCCCGGCATCAGGCCCGCTCAGGACGCGGAAGTTGAACTGACCCGCGCTGTCCCGGATCTGCTCCACCTTGATCTTGTGGCTCGAAATCACCATCTCGAACACCGCCGCGCCGGGAGTTTCCGGCACTCGCTTGGACGTGTACAGCATGATCCACATGCTCAGGCCGAGGATCACGAGCATCGCGATGATGGGTCCCGGCTTCAATGCACAACCTCCCGCGCGGCCGCGGTCTTGGGCTCGCCGACCGGCGCGTTCATCGGGGCGGCGCCCACCTCGACGCTCGTCGTCGGGCGCCGCCTGGTACGCATGTACCGTACTGCAAAAAGGTCGATCAGGCCCGGCAAAGCCCGCTGAACGATGCCAAACCCGTACTTGGTCTCGCCCGCGACGCGGGGGCGGTGGGTGACGCGGACTTCCTCAACCTTGTACCCCAGGTGCTTGGCCGTGATCGGGATGAACCGGTGCATGCCCCGGAACTCCAGAGGGAGCTTGAGGGCGAGCTCCTTCTTCATCACGCGCAGCGAGCAGCCGGTATCGCGGATGACATCCCCCAGGAGCCACCGGCGGACCGAGCGGCCGACCCACGACCCGACCCGCCGGACCATGTTGTCCTTGCGGGCGTGCGAGCGGTCGCCCTGAACAAGGCCCGCGTTTGTAGCGCGGAGTCGCTCCACCATCATGGGGATTTCCGCGGGGTCGTTCTGAAGGTCGGCATCGAGCACGGCGATGAGCTCGCCGCGGCAGGCGCGGAAGCCCGCGTGGAAGGCCGCGGACTGGCCGTTGCCCTTGCCGGGTGGGGTCTGGGTCATGGCGACGCAGCGGAGCCAGGGGCGGGTGGCCATCGCGTCCACCAGCTTGCGGCGGGAGGAGTCGGTGCTGCCGTCGTCAACGATCACGGCCTCCCACCGCAGGCCCGAGCCCTTCAGGGCGGTCTCGATCTGATCCACGAGGGGGTTGATGTTGTCCTCCTCGTTGTGCGCAGGGGCGACCACGGAGAGATCGAGGGACGTTCCATCCAGCTCTGGCATTCGAACTCCTACGCCCGGCGGGGGGCCCGCCCGTGAGGAAGGGCCGC
>Ga0208492_1000131_pt1 | contig 77550 bp, 60 predicted proteins | sample Subbioar_CSW14AB_FD_184820 | JGI IMG/M metagenome (GOLD analysis project Ga0208492, IMG submission 184820) | Serpentinite rock and fluid subsurface biosphere microbial communities from McLaughlin Reserve, California, USA - CR12Mar_CSW14AB (SPAdes) | ecosystem: Environmental > Terrestrial > Deep... | reverse complement strand
GGGACCCACCCTGCATGTTCCCTTATGCTGTACGCCTGTTCCAACAGGTTGTCGGTACGGGGACGCAGGATGCTTACCGTGGACGATTATGCACGGATTCGCAGGGCACATTTTCAGGACGGACTTGGCATTCGAGAGATTGCTCGGCAGTTCCATCATTCTCGGCGGAAGATCCGCGAAGTACTTCTAAAGTCGGAGCCCAGTGGCTATCCTCCAAGGCGATCTCCGGCACCGAAGCTTGATCCTTTCAAAGGCATCATCGATGCGATCCTGACAGAGGATCAGTTGGCGCCGCCTAAGCAGCGGCACACGGCGAGTCGGATTTTCTCCCGGCTTCGATGTGAGCATGGTTACCCTGGCGGGTACGATCAAGTTCGGCGGTATGTTCAATCCCAGCGCCGACGGACCCGTGAGACATTCATTCCTCTGGACCATGATCCCGGCCAGCGCGCTGAAGCGGATTTTGGCCAGATTTGGGTCGACTTCCCGGATGGCCGCCGACAAGTCTCAGTGATGATTGTCACCTGGGCCTGGTCTTATGCTCCTTTCGCGATTGCCCTTCCCACACAAAGAACCGAAGCGATTCTCCACGGGTTGACCAAGGCGTTCGAATTCTTCGGATGTGTGCCAAGAGAACTGTGGTGGGACAATCCAACCACTGTGGCAATCGAGATCTTGGCCGGTCGTCAACGCAGGCTAAACGAGAGGTATCTTGCTCTTGCCAGCCATTACAACTTCGAACCGCTGTTCTGCATGCCAGCCCGAGGCAACGAGAAGCCTCGAGTCGAGAATCGTGTCAAAGATCTTGAGCGCCGCTTGGCCACGCCCGTCCCTCGTGCGGAGAGCTTGGATCGGCTTAATGACTATCTGATCCAATGTTGCCGAGAAGATTTTGACCGGCATGCAACCAAGCGCCAAGAGACCATTGGACAACGATTCCAGCAGGATAGGGCCAGTGCACTTGCCTTGCCTGAAAGGCCCTTTGATCCTTGTGTCCACGAGTCGGCGAAGGCCGATAAATACCAAACAGTGGCCTTCGATAAGAACCGTTACAGCGTTCCTCACTCCTTCGCCTTTCGCACGGTTGGGGTCAAGGGATATGTCGACCGCGTCGAATTGACCGAGGGGGGCAAAAGGATCGCATCGCATCAACGCTGCTACAAGCGCGATGCGCAGGTGCTTGACCCCCGTCACTTCCTCCCGGTTCTGGAGCGCAAGCCAGGATGCCTGGACCACTCGAATATCTTCCGGCAATGGCAATTGCCCGAGGCGTTCCCGCGATTGCGCCGGATTCTCACGGAAGCCCATGGAATTCACTCGGGCAATCGGCAGTTCATCCGTGTCCTGTTGCTCCTCGATCATCATGCGCAGGAACGCGTTGTCCAAGCCATTGAGCATTGCCGATCCCGCGATTCGGTGACCGTGGAGGCAATCCTCGACCAGGTTCAAAAACAAGCACGGAAGCAAAAGAATGAACTCTCGGAGGATGTCCGGGAATCCAAGGATTCGTTGAGTGATTGGGGCACGGGTTTGGCGGCACCAACGAATGGCTCCCATTTGCGATTCTCGGGTCCGCACGTGCCCATGCCCGATCTGCGTTCGTTTGACCTTTTGCTAACTGAAAAAGGAGACTGCGATGTCGAATGCGATGTTGATGAAGACCAATTTGAAACTGTTGCGGTTGCCGACGATTGCAGCGGAATGGGAGAAGCTTGGTCGAGAAGCCACGACCAGGAACGAGACCTACGAACAGTACCTTTTGAAATTGACTGAGCTGGAGTTGTCGGCCAGACAATCCAAGGCATTGCAGACCCGCATCAAACAGGCATCATTCCCCATCATCAAGGATTTTGACACCTTCGATTTTGCGGCCATTCCCGGGATAAACAAGCAAAAGGTGCTGGAACTAGCCCGTTGCGAATGGATTGAAAAGTGCTTCAATCTTTGCTTACTCGGCAATTCGGGAACGGGCAAAACTCACCTTGCAACGGCACTGGGCCTCGCAGCTTGCAGGCAGGGGAAAAAGGTCCGCTTCCTCAGCGCGGCAGGGTTGGTGGGGCAACTGGAAAAAGCTCAGAAGCAATATCAGCTCGATCGATTCCTGAGTCAACTCGAAAAGATCGACTTGTTGATCTGCGATGAACTGGGATACCTCTCATTCAGCCGAGGCGGCGCGGAGCTATTGTTCCAGGTGTTCGCCGATCGATATGAGCGCGGTAGTATCTTGTTAACCACCAACCTTCCCTTCAGCGAATGGGACCAAATATTCCAAGGAGAACGAATGACCGGGGCGTTGCTGGATCGCCTAACACATCGCTGCCACATCTTCGAGATGAATGGTGAAAGTTACCGCTTCCGCGAGTCGATGAAAGACAAGAAGGCCAAGGCAAGCAAGCAGGTCGAGCCACACAAATCCAAGCCCACATAGACCGCTGGATGGTTGGCTCCGCTCCGCTCGCCGTCGCTCCGCGACAGGCTCGCTCCGCTACGCCAACCATCCAGCCCGCGCGGCCAGAAACTCCCCCTGACAGGCATGAACCTTTGTACCAGGGGTGGGTCCGGATTCGATGCCGATGTGGGCCCGAATCGCCGCCGATTTCCATCCTATCTTACATATTGCAATCTAGTTATAGCCGCACTGTTGCCTTTGATATACGCATCGCCATCCTATTTAAACATAAAAATGGAGATTTTTAATACGAAAGAAATTAGTGACAACCAAATAGATAATCAACAACCAAGCGCCACAACTGCGTCCTTGACGCCCAAAGACTTCGAAGATATTTCTGATTTAATTTATGACACACTCACTTCACTATATCAATCCACTAGCTATCCCCCGGGATCAGGGGCCGTTTTCAATTTCCTCGCATCAGAAGAATACAGAAACTATTTGCGCTTACAACATATTACCTTTAAAAATGGATTTGCTTATGTTGGCCAATTGCAACTAGAAAGCGAGACTGGACAAATTACCGGGCATAACATTATGGGTGATTTGTATTTAGAATTCAGCGGAAACATTGTTTATAAGGACAAAATAAGAAATATAAAACTTTATCCACTTCGAGGCACGCGTCCTTATCGAAAATTACGCGAATAATCTCATTCAAATGGCCTTAACGCCATTCGAAAGGCCTCGGCTGGCCGCACTGCGCCAGCGTCCGCTTACCTCGGCATGTCCAGGCTGGTTGAACTTCTATTGCTTCATTAAAATCGATGGCGAAACTTATTACTCGCCGATAGAATTATTACGACTGAAGAAGTAGCGAGGACGAACATGCGAAAGCGCTGTGCGCCTGGATTTTTTGCGATCCTTTTCGCTCTGATCGTTGGGCTTGGCGTTTACAAAGTCACCATCACACAGGAAAAATCAGCCGCCAAGCCTGAACCCGGGATTTCAGAGGATGTTTTCAGAAACGACGTCGATTTGCTCGATCTCGCTGAGAATCCGGCGCAACCGCCTGCGGACGACAAGCTTACGATCAACATTGCTGATCTACCCGACAAGACGAAAATCATCGGCCAACTGGGGCTTCCCCTTGGGTCGCTCGTTACGGTCCGAGGCGAATTTGAGGGCGACATTAACTTTGATCGTTTCCACGTTCGAGTACTGAACGGGAAGAAATTTGCCGGCCAAGCGGTCTTTGGATCCTATCAGATTTTTCCCTTCATGCGTGGCGCTCTTGGCAATTCTGGGACCCGCTATCAAGGAGATTCCTATGACTGGAGATTTAAGATCCATGGCGACACGGCCTTCAAAATCGGAGGACCCGGTGAGCAATATGAATTCGTTGGGGTCGAAACCGGAAGCCAGACTCTAAGCCGGCATGGAAGTCTCGAAGTTTCTAGCGTGATGATGGCCCATCAAATCCCTGCCCTATACAGAACACCATCCTATGATAATAAGCATTCCCCTCAAAATAAGAGCATATGGCTTGACTTCGGAACATGTTTCGAAGTCATCGCGCTTAAGCGCTGCTACAGAGATATTTTCCATCTCGAAAATTAGCCCCATTCTTCGAGATGTCATTTCCGCTTTCCCATTTCCATCGCAAAGGCCGCCATCATGATTGCTCTTTTCTGGAAAATCTCTGTCGGCGCTGTGTTGGTTTCCCTATCCTTGCTGATTTTTCACTACGAATGGACCAGGCCATCTGACCGCTCGACGGCCAGTGACCAAGTGCTCGTGAGCCACAACGACATAACAAATTCCGTCCGGTTACAAGGGAGGCTAGGTCGTCCCCTTGGCACAGTCGTTACCGTCCGAGGAAAATGGCTTGCGAGTGTTTCCGGCATCGACTTTGAAGTCTACCAAGTTAATTCATCAATTTTAGATCGCGGCATTAGTTTTACTTATCATTCCGTACAGGACATACTTGGAGGTATGTTTGGTAGCAAGAAAAGATCGTCCAAATTCGATCCATGGGATTGGTCGCTTGATAGCGACTCCGGTCCAGTTGCTCCTCCTCATCCTGCCGCAGGCGAAGAATGGGCAATGCTTGGCATTGAAGCCGGTCCATTCCAATGGTATTCCCCCGAAGTTTGGGCCGAAGCTCGCCGCTTTGATGCGGTTCCTTCGCCACCCACAGAGGGATTTGTTACCTCGTTTCGATTTATGGCCATAAAGAAATTGAACTGAGAGCCCTTGGTTGATTCCGAGCCCGAGCTTACCCACCCTGGAATCGCCAGGGAAGGATCTGTCAGCAGCCAGAGTGGAATCGGGAAAATCAAGGGATTTTAATGATGTGATTTTCTATTATAATTCATTGACGCATCGGGAGAAACTCTACTTTCCCGCCATCGGAACCAAGTAAGGCTTTCGGTCAAACTAGTCACCCAAAACGCGTGGATCCTGATTGCGCGTCAGTTCATCAAGCATGAGTTGTGCAACTGTCCTTTTAACGGCTTGTTAGGCTCTGTCTTGCCAGATCGATGGGCCGCGCGAAATGTGAAAGACCGAGAGGACCACCACTCGTCCTGCTTCCTCGCGGTAATCGATGCAAAACGGATATCCGAACACCAAAGCCTCATGCACATCCTGATAGACCTACGGGTAAACTTCGGATGGCTGGCAATTACATCCAGGATTCGCTGAACCGCCGCCATAAACATCATCCCAAGTGTGGCTTGGCGTTGCTCGAACCAGTCCGCTGCCTCGTCAAACTCGGCTCTTGCCGCTCGACGAAAGACAATCGGCAGACTCATCGGTCGCAGCGGGCCCGAGCCTCGACCTTGACTTGTTCCCAGGGAACAACATCATCTGGGTTGAGGGCATGATCAGCCAAGCGGCGCTCCAATTCCTGCCGTTGGGCCTCGGTGAGCAGCGGTGGATGCGGTTCGGCGGCGATGCGATCCCAGATCGCCGTGGCCAAGGCGATGCGATCCTCAACGCTCATCCGGTCGATGCCAAGAGCCTGCAGCGTAGGTGCCATTGTGTCAACCTCGTCTCAGGACAACCTGACTTGCGGCATTCTATCCCCTGCGCACCCATCGCGGACACGCGAGACTGTCATCTTGTGGGCGCATCGTGGAAGCACACTCTACTTCCCCGCCACCGGAACCAGGTAAGGCTTTCGGTCAAACTGGTCACCCAAAACTCGTGGATCCTGGTTCCGCGTCAGTTCATCCATCAAGACCTTGTGTAGCTGCTCTTTCACTTCGCGGAACCCATGCTCTTCGGCCATATTTTTCACCTGGTCCGGATCGTCGGCGATCCGATAGAGCTCCGTTGCCGGCCGCTTGCCAATGGCCCAATCGACATACTGCGCATACTGGGGGTCGCCGCGGTGCTGTACGATCCACGCCTTGAATGGCCCGATATCCAAGTCGGCGTAGCCGACACCGTAGTCGAATTCCAGGGCTTTTTGATCGGCCATGGCGCCGTTGTCTAGTTTGCCCGGATCGCCCATGGGAAACCGATCGGGGTGGAAATTGACGATGTAGAGGTATTCGGGCGTGCGGATGGCCCGCGAGGGGTAAGGAAGATTGCCCGCGCGCGCCGTGGGAAAATGCAGCTCACGTCCATGTAACACCCAGTTGCGCGCAACAAAGTCTTTAGGCCGCGCCCCGGGTATCAGGAAAGGAACCAGGCTTTGCCCATTGAAATCGGCCAGCGGTTTAAGACCGGCAAACTCCATAAAAGTAGGCGCTAAGTCGATCAGGCTAACCGGCTCGGATACAACGCGCTTCGCCGCCACCCGACTCGGATGGCGCATGATCAAGGGAACCTGAGTACCAAAATCATAAAGAGTGGTTTTCCCGTGGGTGAACCCGGGAATGCCATGATCGCCGCTGACCACCACCAGAGAACGATCGAGTTCTCCCGTCGCTTCCAGCTCCTGCAAAAGCACGCCCACGGCCGCATCGAACGCCTGCACTTCTCCCAAGTAATCGGTGAGGTCCTCGCGCACCTCGTGAACATCAGGAAGGAAGGCGGGCAACTTCCCCTTCAGGGAATCGGGATCCAGGTTCCACAGCTTCTTACCCGAACCTTTCACCCAGGTGCGGTGAGTATTCGTCGGATTGAACCAGTAGAAGAAGGGCTGATTCGGTTTGCGGTCCTCCAAGAAGGACCGGACATTCTTGCGCACTTCGTCCAGCAGCTTGGCCTTCTCGGCGGCAGGATCGACCGCGGCGCTGACATGTTCGGAGAAATCGTTGAACCTTGAACCCGCCTTGCGGAAATTGCGCGCCGGACCTCCCATCCGGTCCTCGCTAATGTGCATCTTGTACGACCAGCCGATCCGATAGCCGGCATCCTGGAGCGCCAGGGGAAAACCCCTCACTTGCGCCCAGGGATCAGGCGCTCCCTGACTCGAAGAATCTCGCTCCGCTCGGGGCCAGGGACTGTGCAACTGACTGTGGCTGCCGGTGCGAAAGAAATACCGGCCCGAGATCAGCGAGGCACGGCACGGAGTGCATGAAGGCACATTGACGAAGGCATTCTGAAAAAGGGTCCCCTCGCGCGCCAGCCGGTCCATGTTCGCAGTCGCGATGATGTCGCAAAGGCCCGGCCGTTTGCTGTCGCGATAGGCGCTGGCATAGCGGCCCAGGTCATCGCCGAAGATCAGCACGATATTGGGCGGGGATTCGGCGCGAGAAAAAACGGCGCTTCCCGCGAAAGAGCATACCGCCAACACACAAGCCCATGGCCGCATGGAGCTACTCCCCTGGGAGGATCGAGCCAACCCGGTTCAGGCCAAAGCCTCGCGATAACGCCTGGCGTCCTCTTCGCGAAAACAGCAGAAAATGACTTTTCCCGGCAGGGGTTGTTTCTCAAGCCAGCTGGCAACCGTTTCCAGCGCGATTTTGCACGCTTCGTCAAAAGGGTAGCCGTAGATGCCCGTCGAGATGCAGGGAAATGCAATCGAATGCACCGCTTTCGCGGCGGCTTGCGCGAGCGCATGCGCATAAGCGGATGCAAGTTGTTCCGCTTCCCCCGATCGCCCCTCCTTATAAACGGGACCGACCGCGTGAACAATGTACTTCGATTTGAGGCCGTGACTGGAAGTGATGCGGGATTGGCCGGTGGGACAGGGAGCCAAGGCGGCGCATTCCTTGGCCAGGCCCGGACCCGCCGCGCGGAAGATGGCGCCGCAAACGCCGCCTCCGGCCAAAAGCATTTCATTGGCGGCGTTGACGATCGCGTCGACTTGCAAGTCGACAATGTCGCCAACCACGACATCGATCCGGGCCTTCAGTGCGGAAAATCGATTCCCGGGCATGGGTCGCTCTTCGGTGGAAGAAACGGCAAGGTGGGGAGGGAGGAGATTGCCGATTCTTGGCTGGGCGCGAAGCACCTGAAGGACGAGCGGCAAGCCACCCCAAGCTTGTCTAGCGGCTTTTGCCCTGGCGGGAACCCTGATGGTCGATCGCTTGAAGGAGAATCACAGAGAATTCAGGTCGTGCCATTCTTCCGAGGCGGTGGAGGCGGAGGGGGCACGGCGGCGGGAGAAGCGTCGGAATCCTCACGCAGGATTCGGGCCAGTTCCGCCAAATGCATGTCTCGAGGCAAAACCAGGTCGGCATTGCTCAATTCGATGCCGTTGTCGTCATCGGAATCGAACTGATTGTCGAGCCGATGAGCTGGAGGCGGCGGCGGGAGCGGTTTGTTGGGCAAGGTTTCCAGGTCATCGAGGTCAAGCTCATTGTGCTCGTCGCGAAAAGGAATCGGACTGTGTGCCTCTGCGAATAGATGCTCCAAATCGGGATCGCTGGCCTGATTCGCCTTGGCGGGGACCTCCGGGTGCATGGCGGCGGTGTAGCTGGTGTCGGAACTGGGGGTCGGAGTTTGCGGGAAACTGTCCAGATCTTCCACGGCAATATAAGCGGAAGGTTCATCGGAAAGCGGAACGGGAATGCGGGAGCGTTCGCCGATGACTTCGGCCATCGGGATTTCTTCTTCCTCGGTGGCCAGGCCCGCCCAATGGGGCTCGGTCGCTTCGATATCCTCGACCGCCATCGCTTGACTGGCGATGGGAGGCGCACCTGGGGCGGGATAGCCTGAGGAACTGCGCATTTCCGCGAGGTTTTTCAAGCTCTTGGGCTTCATCGTGTAGTGCACGCGAAAACCGATCGAGCCGACGAACAGGTCATCGCCCGGCAAAAGAACCACGGGGTTAAGCACCTGAATGGCGTTGATGAAGGTGCCGTTGGTGCTCCCCATATCCTCGATCAGGTAGTAGCCCCCCTCGACCTTTTGCCAGGTAATGAGGGAATGCGAGCGAGAGACCGATCCCGAGGGGATGCGGATCTTGCTCCCTTGCCCGCGCCCAATGATGAGACGCGAGCCTTTGACTCGAATCATGTGACCCGATTGGGGTCCCGTCAGCAGCGTTAAGATCAACTCCACGCGAAAACCCCGTTGGATCTTTTACTGGGCAGGACTCATTCGTTAGCCAGCTAGAAGCGCTTTAGTCAAAAGAAAAAGGGCGGGAACCGATCGTTCCCGCCCTTATTCTAGTCGACTCAAGGCGGGAGCCGCCAGGGTCGCCCACGCCAGGCCGCGGTTTGCCGCGCCTGGCGGGTTCGATCCCTCGTGCTCGCTTTAGTTATCGCCCGGAATCACCGAGCTGTTGACCACCGGAGCGCCCAGGGCCTTGCCTTGGTCGATCAGGTTCAAGCGGGTGCGCTGGCCCTTGCCATCGGCCGACATCATCACTTCCGTGGTCATGTCGAGCGCGTTCTTCATGAAGGAATTGACCCGGGTCTGGTAAAGGATCTGGGTGGCCGGTTCCTTGGTGGGCGCGGTCGGCGAAACCGCCGGCATGTCGCTACCCGGAGTGACCATCACAACCTTGGGACCGACCGAGCCAATGGTGGCCGGGCTGGCCAAATTGCGCAGCTTTTCCTGGGTCCTGGTGGCCAACTCGGATTTGGTGATCGTCTTCTTGTTAAGCGCCGGGGGCGCAACATAGGCGAACTCGGTGCGGCGGCCGCTTTCCAGTTTGAGCTTGATCGGCTTGATTTCCTTGGAGAGATCAAGCTGCATCACTTCTTCAAACTGCTGAGGCGTGCCTTGATGGCGAATGATGCGCAGTTGCGCCTTATTCCCCATGGTCTTGCCCCAAACCTTTTCGACACGAATTTCGAACTCGCCCGAGAAGGCCTCGGAGGCGACATAGCTTTCCATGCCACGGTTGAGGATTTCGTTGCCGATGTGCAGGCCGCCACCGATCGTTTGCTTTTGCAAAGTCGAGCAAACCGAACCGGTCGGTTCCTTGACGCGCAAATCGACGTCGGCATCGCCCTGGAAGGCCAGGTGGACGACCAGGTCGCGGCGCAACTGAGTGTTCAGAGTTTCGCGCAGCTTCCTGGCAGCTTCAGGATCGCGAGGTTGCAGGCGGCGAGCCATGCCGTCGAGCTGGTTGCGAGCTTGAGTGTGAACCGCCTCGTTGCTTTCCGCCCAATCTTTCGAAAGGAGGATCGACGCGGCCCAGTTCATCATCTCCGGCTTGTTGGCCAGTTCGGCATAACCCAGGGTGTCGATGAGCGGCTGGGAGTTGGCCTGATCGAGGAACGAAGCCTGGCGAGCGAAAGCCACTGCCCGGTCGTAGTTCTTCAACTGCGCCATTCCGACGGCGGCGCGGGAGAAGCCCTTCGAATCGAGAGGCTCCAGGTCGGCCGAAGCGACTTCGGCCCGTTCGATTTCCTCAGGCGAAGCGCCGCTTTCGCGAAGCGCGATCGCCAGGGACTGGTAAACCCAGGGCTTCACAACCAGTCCCTGGCGCAGGTTGGCCTTGAGGAACTCGGCGGCGTGTTCCCAGTGGCCATTCATGCCGAGGTAATCCGCCGTGGCAATGATCAGGGCAGGATTGCTCACCCCTTGTTCCAGGGCCTCTTGCCAAACCTTGCGGGGATCGAGATTGAGGCTGTCCTGGGCATTACGCAGCGCCTTATCTCCCGCCGCCGCGGCCACCGCGACACCGCCTTGTCCCTTCTCCTTGTTATTGGCTGCAAGAGCTTTGTCTTCGCCAGGAGCTTTGACAATGATGTTCGGAGCCGGGTTGGCATTCGCGTTGAAGGTAAAGGGCGGGGTGAACCGGCCCGTGTGGGTGCGCGAAGTGTTCTTCACGATGAGGGCAAACGCCGGAGGATAGGGTCCGAAGGTGCCGCCGTTTTCACCGGGCTGCTGACCGGGGAGGTCAAAGCCTTGGCCGCCGAAATTGCTTGAGGGATCCGCCACGCCCGCACCCGGAGGGGGAGCCTGGTAGGTCCAGTCTTTGGAAGTACCGACCATGTACTTGATCGTGTAAAGCAGCGAGTTCCAGTCCGGACCACCCTGAAGACCAAATTGGCCACCAAGGTTACCGAATTGGCCTGCAACACCCGTCGCACCTTGGTTACCGATGCTTCCCTGGCTGCCAACCATACCGAAGTTACCGACCGCGCCCGCACCGATGTTGCCACCAAGCTGACCGGCGCCCGCACCGCCAAGACCACCCATGCCGGCACCCATGGCGCCGAAACCGAGTTGACCCAGGCCGCCAAGGCCACCACCCAGACCACCTCCAAGGCCACCGATGCCGCCAAGGCCGCCGATGCCGCCAAGGCCACCGATGCCGCCAAGGCCACCGATACCGGCAGCGCCGCCAAGGCCACCGACACCCAGGGCGCCACCGATGGCATTCAAACCACCGGCCGCGATGCTCTGGCCCGCCAGGCCGTAGCTACCGCCGAAGCCGTACAGGGTCGAAGCCTGTTGGACCTGGGCAGGGTTGACCGCGTTCTGGATCGGGAAGATCAGGTCGGCCACGGGATAAATCCGGACCACCTTCTCGTTGAGCGCGGCTTGCTGCGTGGTGATTTCGATATGATCGTCGCGAATCAAGTAGGTCGCGCCGGTACCGTTTTTGATGTGGTCTTCGGTGACGATGCGCAACCAGTTGGACAATTTGCCCTTGAAAGCGCGGATCTTGCGATCGCCCACATCTTGATCTTCGACCTTGTCGTTCTGGTCGGCTTCGAAGGCCTTGTAGTTGATGATCACATCGACCCCGAAGCGATCGGACAGCACGGTCTGGATCACATCCTTGATGACCTTGGCGCTAGGCAGGTCGAATTCCTTGATCGAAACCTGGGAAGTCATGATGTCCCGGATTTTGCGCGCCGAATCGGGAACCGGAGGCTGATAGCCCGGGTCGTTGTAATTGGCGCGGCGGTATTCCGACAGTTCCTTCCAGTTACGGAACCGGTAGGTGCGATCGAACGCCTTGCGTTGGAACAACGGGCTGTTTTCACCGGCCCAAACTACGGGCGGTTCGTCAGGGAAAGGGATGTGGCTGCGCTCGACCTCAAGCAAGGTCGCCAGGAAATTCTCTTCACGCTGGCGGCGCAAATCGCGCAGTTGGCGCAGGTGATACGCACGGCCACCCTCGTAGTAGGCGGCCGTCACGGCCGGAGGAATTTCCAGACCCTGGTTGGTCAGGTCGCGGCGAATCGTCTGGGCCACGCGTTGGGCCTCGTCTTCGCGCGCCTGGGACATCAGGTCGTGATAGAAACGCATCCGCTCGCGGACCCGTTCCGACTGAACCGCGACACGCCGTTCTTCGTCGGCCATCGCCTGTTGCTTGGCGGCTGCGTCGACGAATTCCTTTTGCTGGCGCTCGATTTCGCGGCCGTCTTTTTCGGTGCGCTGAATTTCGCGCACCAGGCGGCCAACAAGGGCATTGCGCGTCGTCGCGCCGATGTCGATATTGTTCTCGACTTCGTCCTTGAGTCTTTTGAGATCGTCCAGGGCGACGGCGGGAGATTCGCGCAACTGCCGCTTCGCTTCTTCCACCCCTTCATTGACGCGCTTTTGCACCTGTTGCTCAGACGCCGCACGGCGAGCTTGCACTTCGCGGATCGCATCGTTGGCGGCAATGTCGGGCACTCCGGCGGCTGGAGCCGGCAGATCGCCGCGAGGCGGTTGGTTGGCAGGCACAACCGCATTGACCGGCTGAATTCCCGGAATGCCGAGCTTGATCGCCATTTCCTCGGGCTTGATCTTCCCCTGAATCATTTGCTCGGAGAACTTGATGCCGGCCTTGGCTTCCTTGTTGGCCGGATCGAGCTGAGCCGCTTGATGGTACAACTTGGCGGCCGCGTCGGGACGACCGGTGCGCAGCGCGAATTCACCGCGAGCCAGCGCGTCTTCCATCGCGAGGCGATTCTGCTCGAATGCCGCAACCAGCGCGCGGTCCCCCTGAAGCAGGGCTGGACGGTCCTTCTTTTCCTTCCATTGCCCGGCGACCTGGGTCAGGAAGAAGTTTTGATCTTCGGAAACGGGAAAATCGAAGGTCTGAGCGACCTTGGTCGCGCGGCCCGCGATGCGGCCAGCCAATTCGTAGCCGATCGACTTGGGGTTCGTGCCTTCCTTGATCTTGCCGACGACCAAGGTCGGAACATCCGACCGGACCGGAGGCAAACGGTTGGGAAGCACCTCGATCATTTCATTGGGGAAGCTGACCGATTCCGGATAGAGCACCGGCGCTTTGAGCGCTTGATTGATCTTGGTGGAGATCTGTTCGAGCGTTTCGCCGCCTTCGATGCGCAAGGTGCGGCCGCCGGTGGAGGTGGCCAGACCATGGATGTTGATCGGGTCACTTAGAACACCGAGAGGAACCGGCATGAACGCGACTTCCCGCTTGACCATTTCAGCGGCAAGCGCGGTGCGAGCGTCGGCATCCATGGGGTCGGCAATGCTCAGGCCATCGCCCATGAACACGATCGAGCGTTGGCGGCCATCGCCCCCTTCGAAGCTCTCAAGCGCGGCAGTCACGCATGCCTTGAGGCTGGTGGCGCCGGAAGGATAGATCTCCTTGAGGGCGCTGAGGGCGGTGCCGACCTTGCCCGGTTCGGTGAATCCCGTGCTCAGATTCTTGGGGGCCAAGTTGGCGGTCCAAACCGAAATGCGATCCTGCGGTCCCAGGGTCTTGGCGAGCGATTCGGTCAGCTCGCGCGCGGTCTTGAGCGGACCGGCAGCCTGGCTGGCCGAAGTATCGACGAGCACGAGCACGTCGCGAGGACGGGCCAGGGCTTCCACCGCCGGCTGAAGCTGCATGGCGAACAGCTGATCACCTTGCACCGTCTTGTAGGAAATCACCGATTGCCCGGCGAAGCGGCTCGGCTCGACTTCCAGTTGGGCTCGCCGCTCGGCGGCGGTGTCGACTCGGCCTTCGGCGTTGTCGAGCTTCAGGCCGGTGTCGACCTTGCGGGCGTCTCCCACGACCTGGCTGCTAACAACCGCCACGCCAAACCCGACGACGCCGGCCCAAGCCAGCCATCGGCGGTAGCTTGTTCTCTGCCGCTTCGCACTCATGGGCCCATCTCCTTAACCGTGATTTTTCAACTCTTGGGTACCGCTAACACCACCAACGCCGACCGATTCGGGTCCCGTGCGGGTACGGAGAGTTCCTCCAAGAGGAATGTATCGCCCAAAAATTATGATCCCTGCGGAACGGACCGATTTCCGAACTTAAAGCGGAACGATGGAATTGCTAAATTCCGCACATACGGATCAATCGGTCAAAGAAATCGAATCTTGGGCAAACGGCTCTTGAACGAATACCCGGAACTTCACCCTATCGCTCCATCATACAAAGGGTTCTGGCGCCCGGTAAATTGCATTTGACAAGTAAAAAGCCTCCAAATTGCGTATTTTTCAAAAAATCTTCCCACTCGCTTTCATCCCTGGGAAATCCCTCCGGTTTGGCGCCTGTTTGGGATGGGAGCGCCACTCGAAATCACAGGCCGGAAAATCCCTGTAGGATGCGTAAGATTGGCCAAGTCCCTAGCGGATGACGGAAATTTCCCGCGGGGATGAGACCGGGTCAGCCATGCAAAATGTTCTTGGAATCATTCTGGGCGGGGGCGTTGGAGCCGGGTTGTTCCCCTTGACCCGGCATCGCAGCATCCCAGCTGTACCCGTTGCGGGAAAGTACCGGTTGATCGATGTGCCGGTGAGCAATTGCCTCAATTCGGGAATCACCCGGATCTACATTCTGACTCAGTATCAAAGCGCCTCGCTGCATCGCCACATTGCCAACACCTACAAGATCGATCCCTTTCATGGGGGATTCGTCGAATCTCTGGCCGCGCAGCAAACCAACGAAGCCAGCGACTGGTACCGCGGCACCGCCGACGCCCTCAGGCACAACCTGCGCTACATCGAACAGGAAGATTTCTCCGAACTGATCGTGCTTTCGGCCGACCAGCTTTACCGGATGGATTTTGAACCCTTGATCAAGTGCCACCGCGCCGCTGGGGCCGCAATTACGCTGGCCTGCACCCCGGTCGGCGGCGCCCAGGCCCAGCGGATGGGCAACATCCTGACGGAAAAACCGATTCTTCCCAACAGCGGAGCCACCATCGCCCGCTTCGCGGAAAAACCAGGCCAAGGCGATCTTGCGAATCTCCGCTGCCCGGGCCTGCCAGCCGAAAGTCCCCACCTGGTGAGCATGGGAATCTATGTGATTTCCCGAAAAGCCCTTTTCTCCCTACTTGCCGATCAACCCTGGTCGGTCGACCTGGTCAATGAGATTTTGCCCGGTGTCGTCGCCGCCGGAGGAGCGAACGCCTACCGATTCGACGGGTTTTGGGACGATCTGGGCACCGTCGCCAGCTACCACTCGGTGCAAATCTCGCTGGCAAGCAGCACTCCCCCGTTCGATTTCCATAGCCCCGAAGGCGTCATTTTTACCAGGATGCGCAATCTTCCAGCGTTCCGCATTTTGTCTTGTTCTGTGTCTCAATCCTTGATCAGCGATGGCTGCGTCGTCGGGGAAGGCTCCGTGCTCGACCGCACCGTACTCGGTGTAAGGAGTTTGGTCGGCCCCCGCACGGTCATCCGCAACTCGGTCATCTTGGGGGCCAACTACACCGAAAGCGACGAGGAACGGAAGGAAAATCTGCGGGCGGGCATCCCCACCATCGGTATCGGCGCCGATTGCCACATTGAAAACGCCATCCTCGATAAGAACTGCCGCATTCCCGATGGCACGCGCATCACCAACAAGGCCGGCCACCGAACTTTCGACGGACCGTTCTACTACATCCGAGATGGACTGGTCGTGATCCCGGCCAATGGCATCGCACCGCCGGGCACCGATATCTAGCCCTGGCCAACACACGAAATATCGGGCCAGAATGGGAATGGGAGAAAATCCTGCGACCACGTCGTGGTTTTGAGCGGGAAGTCGCTCCTTATTCCGATTGATCTTGGAATCATCTGGTGGCGAAGGCCTTCATGGAACTGCTTCAGGAACAGATCGAAGGGATGGTCGAAAGGGTCACCTTCCACAACCCGGCCAATGGTTATGCTGTTTTACGGGTGCTGCAAAAAGATCAGGAAGAGCCGATCGTCGTGGTGGGCATTGCCGGCACGGTGTGCCCCGGCGAAAAACTCCGCGCGCGCGGCCAGTGGATGGTCGATCCGCGCCATGGCCGCCAGTTCGATGCCAAACAGATCACTTGCCTGCCCCCCACGACCATCGAGGCGATCGAGCGCTTCCTGGGCAGCGGCATGATCAAGGGGCTGGGACCCGGCTTTGCCAAACGAATCGTCTCGGCCTTTGGCGAGCGCACGCTCGAAATCATCGACAAGAGCCCCTCGCATTTGCGCGAAATCAAGGGCTTGAGCCAAAACCGGATCAAACTCATCCGCGATAGCTGGGTCAGCCTGCGCTCCGTGCGCGAACTCGTCGTCTTCTTGCAAGAACATGGCCTGGGTCCCGCGCGCGCCATGCGCATTCACAAGACCTACGGCGAGGATGCGCTCAGGCTTATTCGCGAAAACCCCTACCGGCTGGCGATCGACATCCAGGGAATCGGCTTCGCCACGGCCGACTCGGTGGCCCGCAGCCTGGGAATCCCCGAGGATTCGCCGATCCGCGCCCGGGCGGCGCTACGCCACACGCTCGTCGAATTGACCGGCGAGGGCCATGCCGGATTCCCCGAAGAGATGCTCATCGCTCAGGCCACCGGAGCAACACAGGTTCCCGAAACGACCCTGGTGCCGGCCCTGCGTGAATCGATTGCCGAGGGAACGCTGATCCGCGACACCGGCGGCAACGAACCCTGGATTTATCTGCCCGAACTATTCCGCGCCGAGGAGATGCTTTCCAAACGCCTGGTGCGCCTGCAAGCCGAACCGGTACGCAAAATCGACTTATCAGATGTGGCCATTGCGGAAATCGAGGGCCGCACCGGCCTGGCACTGGCCGAAGCCCAGATCAAGGCGCTCAAGCTCGTGGCGGAAAACGCCATGCTCGTCATCACCGGGGGACCGGGCGTCGGCAAGACCACACTGGTCAAGGCGATTGTGGAGTTGGGCCGGCGCCTGGGCTGGCAAATCCAACTCGCCGCGCCGACCGGACGAGCGTCGCGCCGCATGACCGAAGCGACGCGCATGCCGGCCAAAACCCTGCACCGGCTGCTTGAATTCGATCCGGTGTACGGCGGATTTGCCCGCACCGAAAGCAAGCCCCTCGATGGCGATCTGTTTCTGGTCGATGAAACCTCCATGGTTGACCTGCCGTTGATGACCGCCTTTGTGCGCGCCATTCCCATCGGCTCACGCCTGGTTTTCGTGGGCGACGTCGACCAGCTCCCTTCGGTGGGACCCGGCTCGGTGCTTTCCGACTTGATCAGCTCGCGGGTTTTCCCCGTCATTCGCCTCACCGAGGTGTTTCGCCAGGCGAGAGAAAGCCGCATCGTGCAGGCGGCCCATGCCCTGCTGGAAGGGCGCGTGCCCGAATCGTGCGCCGACGCCAACGGCGATTTTTACCTGGTGGAAGCCAACACTCCGGCCGAGGTTTTTTCCCGGATCGTGGCCCTGGCAACCGATCGGATTCCGAAAAAATTCGGCTTAAATCCGGTGCGCGACATCCAGGTGTTGACGCCGATGAACAAAAACGAACTGGGGTCGAAGGCGCTCAACGCCGCCTTGCGCGATCATTTCAATCCGCAGCGGGGCCAGGCGGAAATTGAGCGCCTCGGCTGGGCCTGGCGCGTCGGCGACAAGATCATTCAGACGAGCAATAACTATCAAAAGAACGTCTTCAACGGAGATCTGGGAATCATCGTCGCCATTGATCTGACCGAAGGAGAAGTCCAGGTCGATTTCGATGGCCGCGTCGTCGACTATGAGCTTTCCGAGCTGGACGAACTCGCACCGGCGTGGGCGATGACGGTGCACAAATCGCAAGGGTCGGAATATCCGGCTTTAATTTTGGTGCTGCACACGCAACATTTTCCGATGCTTCAGCGTAATTTGGTGTATACCGGCGTGACGCGCGGCAAGAAGCTCGTGATGATTCTTGGCAATCGGCGCGCGCTGGCCCTGGCTGCGGAACGGATGCAGGCCAGCCAGCGTTACACGGCTTTGGCACGGCGGCTCAAGTCGTACTCCAGCGATCGCGAAGTCCTGACGGGCGCGGCCGATCCGTTCGCCGATTCTCCCTCATAACGAACCTTGCCCCATGGGATCACTCGATGATCCGGTGCGCATGATCGGAACTCTTGGCATACCAAGACGATGGCCTGAAGGGGCGCAAGTGAATGCCATCGGGAATCGCGACGCCGTTGGAATCTTTCACGTCGGAACCATGGCTGTCCATGATCAGGGGAATTCCATCTGGAGAAATCCCCCATTCACCCAACCAGACGATCACGTGCGAGATTTTTTGCTGCCTGCTGCGCACATAGATCAAATCGCCTGGTTTTAATGCTTTTTTCCATTCTTCAAAACTGGATTGTTCCGGAATCGTTTTGATGGGCAGGATGCGGCCGCTGCCGTTGATGGGCGCCTGCACGATCTCCGATTGCTTGTGGATGTCGGAATTGAGGTGGATGCCGAGCCCCTGGTTATAAATGAACGAGGTGAAATTGCTGCAGTCGAGCCCCTTGCCCGCATGTTTGGGTTCGCCTTCGGCGGGAGTGTGCAGACCCTGCGGCGGATCCCAGTCGGGGATATGGTGATGGCGGTAGTGATACCCGACATAGCGCAGCGCCGTGGCGATGACCCGGGCCCGTTTCCATTCCGCCGATTTTTCGTTGGCGATCGCCGGAAACGGATAGGGCCGCGGTGATGGCCCCCAGGAGCCGAACTTGCGCTGTTTGGCCCGATACCATTCGCCCACCGGGATTTCCGACTCGTGGGAGGCCGCACCCCTTTCCCCTTTGAGCAGATCGGGAATGAGCTCTTCGGTCGGGAAAGGAAGCTCCACCCTATAAGGGGAACGGTAGGGGGCTGCTTCCTGGCTTCTTCCGATTGGCGCAAAGGAGAGAAAAACGGCGAAAACCCCTACCAGGTTTCGCATTACGGTGGAGGAGCCACGCATTTTCCGCTCCATGAACGAGAGTGTTTTGGCAGGCGATGGGGCACGGCTCGCCACTGGATCTCATCCTATGGGCGAGCTGGTATTTCGGTGAAGCGGAAAAGTTGTTCCAATGACGGGTCGGGGAGGATCCCCGTTTCGCATCTGGCCCAAACTTTGGGCCGCTGATTTGGAAATCGATGATCTGGGTCCGCTTGGCCCGGTCCGTTTTGGGGTGACAAGGATGTTATCTACCAAATTGCATCGAGTGGGCGCCTTGCTCACGCTGGGCGGATGCCTCACGGTTGCGTTTTCCCAGGGCCCGGATACTCAAGGTCCTGGCCAAGCGGGCTACTCCACGATTCCCCCCTATCCCGGAGTCGCGACCACTCCCGCTCCGGCGTTTGCGGCCGCACCCCCTGCCGCCGTAGACAAGGCCGTGGAGCAACAGAAAAAAGCGGAAAAAACCGCCGCCTCACCGACCGCGCAAAAAGCACCGGCACCCAGTCCCGCGGCGCCAAATTCCAAGGCGCCGGCCAAGCCCGTCGTGGCGCCTCCCCGGTCATTCCTGCCGATGAACATGGACATGGCCCTTTCGCGGGAAACGCCGCGCAAGCTGCTTGAGACGTTCTATTTCGCGATCGAGGGAGCGGAATTCCAACCCGACCTTCTCGAAACCGCCGCGAAGTGCCTGGACAACCAGTCGTTCATGGGCGACCCGGCGACCTTGACCTTGAGCGCGGTTCACCTGGGCGAAGTACTCGATCATTTCGATCTGTCCCACATCGCCGCTCCGGAGAAAACCACCGCCACCTCCCATGTCGTACTCAAGGAGGCGGACTTTACGATTTCGATGCGGCTGATTCCCGGCGACGGGTGGCGCTTCGACGCCGACACCGTTTCCGCCATTCCCGAAATGCGCCGCGACCTGATCAAGCTGCGCAGCAGCCAGCAACGCAAGACCGCGACCATGGCCGAAGGCCGGCAAAGCCCCGAAACGCTCGTTCGTACCTTCCGTTCGGCGATCGCGCGCCGCGACTTTGTCGAAGCCGCCTCCTGCCTCGACCCGACCGGCAACACGCAGCGCCGCTGGCATCTGGAAGGGCCGAATATCGCCCGCAAGCTTGCCTACATCATCCAGCGCTGCGGCTTCTTGTTTTCCAACGAATGCCCCAACGATCCCGATGGACCGCGTTTCACCTGGTTCGCCTCGCCCAACGGCATGATCTCGATGTCGCGGGTGCTTCTGCCCGACGGCAAGGAAGCCTGGGTGTTTGACCGCACCACGATCCAGGCGATCCCCTCGCTTCTGGAACTGGTCAAGAAGCAATCGGTCGACCCCCGCTGGAATCGACTGGGCATTGGCCTCGACGACTCCGTATTGCGCGACGAACGGATCTTGCAAAAGTCGAAAAAAGGCGGCGTGGACGATCTGAGGCCGGCCGGATTGCCGGTCGGACTCGAAAGCCCCAAGGCCCTGCTCGATACCTTTTTCAAAGGGGTCGAGCGAACCCGGGTGATCTCGGGCGCCGCGGCGAACAATACGCTGGAAGCCTGCCTCGACCTGGAGCCGGCCCGCCGGCATCTGGGCCGCAATGTCAGCCCCACTCGCGTGTCGATCATGCTCGACAGCGTGCTTCGAACCTTCGACATCGATACCACCCCCGTTTCGGAAGTCTGGAATGACGATCCGCAAACGCTCAAGGGCCCCAATGGCGCCGAGGTCACCTTGCGCCGTGCCGACGACGGCGGATGGCTGTTCGATTACGACACGCTGATTCGCCTGCCCGAGATGTACAACAAGCTCGGGCCCGGGCTGCGTTCGTCCCGCGAGAAGCTGCGCGATTTCGATACGCCGCGCAGCACCTACGCCACCTTCGAATGGGCGATGTACCGGGCCAAGTTCAACCCGGGCGAAATCGACAAGGCGGTCGAGTGCATCGATCTATCGTCGATTCCCGCGGCGGCCCGCGCCAACCTGGGCCCCAGGATCGCCTGGAAAATCCGCTACATTCTCGACCATGACCTTCCCGAAGAAGTGAACAGCGGCGTGGGCGCCAAGCGCTTTCAGATCATTCAAACGGTTCCCAACCAGACCGACGGCCGCCGCTGGGCGCCGGTCAGGAGCAGCCAGGGAGAAACGATCGCCATCGCCCGCGTGACGGAAGGTTCGAACAAGGACAAGTGGCTCTTCACCAACGACACGATCGGCCGCGCCGAAAAGTATTTTACCCGCCTTCTGGAAGGGGAAGTCGTCAACGACATCCTTCACGCCTACCCCCGCGAGAGCGACCCGGAAAAACAGGTGGCCTACTGGTTCCGCTCCGGGCCTGAATTCTTCGAATGCCCCGCGGTCTGGGTGCATATGCGCATTCCCTCCACCTGGCGCACCGACCGCATCGGCGGCGTGAAAATCGGCCTGGAACTCTGGCAGTGGGCCGGTCTCTTGATCGCCTTCGCCATCGCCTACATCGTCGGCTGGATCGGCACCCAGTTCGTCAACATGGGCGTCAAGCTCATGCTTGGCAAGCTCACCAAAAACCTCCCGCAAGGGCAAGTGTTCAAACGGCTGGGCCCGGTGCGGCTCCTCTTCGGTTTCGCGCTGTTGCTGTATGGCATCGACTGCCTCGATCTGCCAATGGCCGTGGAAATCACCATTCTTCCCATTTCGAAAACGATCTGGGCGATCTTGATGCTCTGGACCCTCACCGGCCTGGTCGACCTCGGTAAGGATCTGTGGCAACACCGCGACGATCCAGAAACTTCGAGCAGCATCCAGGATCTGCTCATTCCGACGGTGGTCGGGCTGATCAAGGCGCTCTTGTTCCTCGGCTTCGGCTACTACCTCATCCGCCTCATGGGTGATGAAGACCTGCTCAACCGCATCCTCGCCGGCCTGGGCATTTTGACCCTGGGCGTGTCGCTGGCCGCGCAAGACGCGATCAAGAACTACTTCGGCACGCTCTTGCTCGCCAGCGAGCGGCCGTTCCGCATCGGCGACCGGGTCAGCCTCGCCAATCAAAACGGCGTGATCGAACAGGTGGGCTACCGCTCGACCCGCATCCGCACCGACAAGGGATCGCTCATCACGATCCCCAATTCCAAGGTGATCGAAGGTTCGGTCGAAAACCTGGGAAGGCGCAACCGGCACTTCGCGAGAATTAGTTTGCCTTTGTCCGGCATTCCCGACGAGGCGAACGCGCAGGACCTGATCAAGGAAACGAAGGATCTGCTGCGCCAGCTTTGCCCGCGCGTGCACAAGCAACCGCATGTCGACCTTTTGGGAACCGGCGAAGGCGGCCCCTCGCTCGTCGTGCGCGCCTGGCTGCCCGGCTGGGGTGGTAATCAGGCGGCCCAGGGGAAGGAGAAATTCCTCACCCAGGTCGCGACGATTGTCGCGACTCATGGCTTGATCATCCTCGGGCCGCCGCAACCGCCGACGGCCAACCTGCCGCCGATGAGGAAGTCGGCGTAAGCAAAACGATGTATTGGTGAAAATGGAGAAAGGGGAGCCAGTGAGGCTCCCCTTTCTCCATTTTGGGGAGCCGAGTCGCTCGCCTGCTTCAATCGAGAAATCCGCTTGCAAGTTGCCGACCTTCGATCCGAGAGATGCCTTTGACTCGATTCGAGTACCGCCGGACCTAAAATGGTCAAAAAGGATAAAATCGATCCATGCTCAAGCGCGTTGAATTCACGAACTATCGAGGCTTCAAGGGCTCGCCGCAACCTTATTGCATGGAGGGGTTGGCTAGGGTCAATTTGATCGTCGGGAAGAACAACAGTGGCAAGACGGCGCTCCTGGAGGGAATCCAGTTCCTTGCATCGGGCGGGGAATCGAGCGTTCTGGCGGACATCGCCAACCGGCGTGGCGAAGTCGTGATTTCAGGGCCAGAACACTCTCCTTTAGTAAATCTCCATCATTTTTTTCATGGCCATGAATTTTCGCCCGGATCACCTCTATTAATCAAAGCAAACGCAGGTGACCCATCTGTCGAAGTTTGCGTTGATAAGATTGAAAAGAACAAGAAAAAAATTGACAGGGAATTCAGAAGCAGTTTATTTTCCTTTACGCTGACAATAATTTGGGATGAAGGGACTAACGGAATCAGTTCGGTTTGCGGTTTGACCCGCGACGGCATCGCAGATGATCCCGCCTTTGGCCAAAGAAGCAGTCGATTGGGCATCGGGCGGAAAAGCACCCGGCCTGCCAACCTTTTCATTGGAACCGATTCTTCCGACTATCAAACGCTTGCCTCGTTATGGGATGAGGTTACTTTGAGTGGTTTGGAAGAAGAGGTTTGCGATGCACTCCGCCTCCTAGATTCTGGCATTCAATCGGTCCATCCTCTTACGGGAATGTCCCCCAATGGCTTCTCGGCAGGCCGAGCAGGCTTCGTGGTTGGCCTCAAATCCAAAAAAGCCCGCATCCCGCTTGGAAGCCTGGGCGAAGGGATGAGAAGAATGCTCACACTCGCCATGGCCATTGCATGTGTTCCAGGCGGATTTCTGTTCGTTGATGAGATCGATACAGGGCTACACTATTCGGTCATGACCGACATGTGGAAATTGGTCATCAAGAAGGCAATCGCATCGAACATTCAGGTATTCGCGACGACTCATAGCTGGGATTGCATCTCCGGGTTAGCGCAAATCTGCCAACTGGAACCAGAGTTGAGCGGCGAAGTTGCTGTGCACAAGATCGACAAGAACATCCCAAGAAGCATCCCGTTCACCGGTGAGTCTCTGGTCGGGATGGTTCCCAACGATATTGATCCCAGATGAGCGTTACCAATAGTAAATCTCCGCTCCTTTATGTGGAAGGTACCGCCGACCTCCATGTGATCGCCGCCCTTCTCAAGAGGCGAGGTTTGAACATGGACGATGGGCAGCGTCCTGTTTCCATTGAAACGTCAAATGCAGGAAAGAAAGGAGCTTCGGGGGTTCGACCGCTTTTAGACTTAATGACTGATGCCATTCGCAACGCCACAGACAAACCGATTGGTTTTGTCCTGGACATAGATCTCAAAACTCAAGACCGCTGGAATTCCGTTTGTTCGAAACTGAAAGCAGCCCGGCTCTTACCTCCCGCCGCCTGTCCTGCATCAGGGTACATCGATCGCGTTCCAGACTATCCCCATTCTGTCGGTGTCTGGATGATGCCAGACTGCCGACAAGACCATGGCACGCTGGAACACCTTCTCCAGACGCTGATCCCAACGGGCAATCCACTTTGGATACACGCCGAAGATAGCACGAAAATAGCGCGAGACAAAGGCGCTGGCTTTCGCGACGTCGATCTGATGAAAGCAAAACTCCATTGTTGGCTTGCCTGGCAAAGCACGCCCGGACAGCCGTATGGAATGGCCATTACTTCGAAGTTCTTTGGGACCGATTCGCCTGAAGCCATCGCTTTTCTGCGGTGGGTGAAGACCCTGTTTCAACTGGATTCTCTGAACCTCCCGTAGTTCGAAAAAGAACATCGAAATACCAACGAAAAAGCCCGATCCAGATTGGGACCGGGCCGCAGAAAAGCAGAAAATTCAAGGCCGGAGTTACTTCCCCAATTCCTTGATCATCAAGTTGCGCCAGCGGACCTGGTAAGGGCCGGTGCCCTTGCCAATGCCGTGGACTTGCAGACCGATGTGGCCCTTGGCGTCTTCTTGGTCTTGCATGTCGGCGATGGCGACACCGTTGATCCAGGTTTGAATCCGGTCACCCTGAGCCACGACGCGGTACTTGTTCCACTCGCCTTTTTTGAAGGCGGCCTTGGTCGCTTCGGTCGGTTCCTTGGTGTCGAGCCACTTGCCGCGGCGGGCTTCGTCGTAGATGCGGCCGGCCATGCCGTCGGTCGAGATTTCGACCTGGGGGCCGTAGAGGCGATCTTTCGGAAGCTTGCCGCCCAGCTTGGGTTGGAAACCTTCTTCAGGGGCGACATGACTGCGGATCTGCACGCCGCTGTTGAGCGCATCGTCGACCTTCACTTCGAAGGTCAATTCGAAATCCCCATACTCCTTGTTGGTCGTCAAGAAGGTATTGCCGCTACCTTCGGCCGTCGTGCCGACGACGACGCCGTCTTCCAGCTTGTAGGTGGCGGTGCCGCTACGCACGGTAAACCCATCCAGGCTCTTGCCATCGAACAAGGGTTTGAATTCTGATTTTTCATCCGCTGAAAGGGGCAAGCCGGCCAGAAGGATCGCGCCAAGAATCAGCCAACCGCGTCGAAGCATGAGAGGGAACTCCGCAGAGATATCAAAGGTGGGATCTTGCGATTTTTATGGAATCGCCTGCCGGTTTCCCGGGAGATCTCTTCTTCGGTGGGGCGGCCTTTGGAAAAATCTGCCCTTACTTCGGTTGGACCACCTTGAGGTCAATGCGCTCAGCGCCTCCCATCAAACCGTAGACATCGTCGACCGCCAGCAAGAGTTCGTGTTCGCCCAAAGGTAGCGGTCCCCATTCGGCTTTCAGGCCCGACACGCCTCCTGGTGGAATGACAAAGCTCTCGTCTGAGCGCCGAAGCTCCGTCTCCCATGCGTAGGGGTCGTCTCCCTCGCGAATTTCAATGGAGCGCATCAGGACGATTTTTCCGCCCGGCTTGAGCACCGCTTCGGCAATCGACCCGCCCTCTTCGTCAACCGTGATCGCCACCAGCGGGCGAATCGCATCCCCCTTGCGTGTCCACAAAATCGAAATCAATTCCCCTTCGTGATGGCCACGCATCTTGGGTGGGAAATAGAGAAACTTACTCGCAAGCAGGGTGCCGTCGCCATTGACCGATTCGGCACCCAGGGGCACCTTCGTCTTGCCATCGGCCAGTACCATGCAGGGAATCTTCGCGGGGATGGGCAGTTCGTAGCGGCCATTGCCCTCCACTTGCACCTTGCTGATCCAGCCCAATTCGGTCCAGTCGTCGCTGCCTTCCTCCTCCGGCGGGCTGTAGAGATACAGATCGGCCTTCCAGGCGGTGCGCGCCTTGCCAAGCGTGAAGCGAAGCGTTGACGCTTTTCCCTGGATCAAAGTCAGGCCGTTTGCTTCGACTATCTTCGCCAATTTGACGGTGATTTCCCGCGCTTTTTTCGCTTCGCCTTGAATGCGATCCAGCCACTTGGGCCAGCCGGTCGTTTGCGCCAACCGGATCTTGCGGTACTTCGCGAAGGTCTCCTCGGGAGTTTCCGTAACCAAAGGTTGGATCTTGCGGCGTTTCGCGGGCTCGGGCTCGACTGCGGGCATCTCCTTTGGCCGGCCGCTTGGGGGATACCAGATCGAAAGCCCCGTGGCCCCGGCTCTTAATTCGCCTGTCGCATGGAGTAAGACCAACCGGTCAACGAGCGCGGCAAGGGCGGCGGCCTTTTCGCGAAGCTTGGCCGGAGCCGTGGGCGATGCGGCAATTTTTGAAGCGAATTCGCCCAGATCGACATAGTCGCTGGGTTGCCCCAGGGTGGTCGGCTCGAGCCCATACTCGGTGCAGGTCCGCCGCGTCACAGGAACAAAACGTGGAGGAATGGTGGGCTGTTCCAGAAGCGCGGCCGTGAATGATCCGATCGCTTTTTCCAGTTCAGGTCCCTTGGCGCAGTCGTAGCAGGCATGCGAACCGAGCAACCCAGGCGCCGGTTCGTCTTTACGAAACTGATGCGCTTTCCAGGCATTGACCTCGACCTTGCCGAATTCGGTCATGGAGGCGTCGGGATGATCCTTGAGCCATTGCAAGGTCGCCTCGTAGTCGAGGCCGTAGCCATAGTCGATCTCGGCGCTTGCAATCAGGAGCTGGCAATAAGGATGCAATTCGGAAAGGACTTCCGCGCTGCCCATGAGGCAACAATCCAGCGCCAGAAAATCGAATGGCTTGCCCGCGCGATGGAGCTGCAGCGTCTTTTGCAGAGTTTTGCCCAGATCGGTCAGGCTGATCTCTCCGGTTTCTTCGAGCTCGCCATCCTGAGTGTCGCCGCCAAAGCCATACCACTGATCGCCATGATCGGTCAAAACGAGCCCCACACGGCGAGAGGGGTACTTGGCCATCGCCCAGGAGAGGAACTTGGCCAAAGTCTCGGGATCGTCCATGTTCTGTTCGGGCAGCGATTCGAGCACTTTTGATTGCAGGGTTGTCGCTCCCTTGGGCGCGCGCTCGAAGCGCACCCGCCTCGAGCCGGCGATCCAGGACTGCGGCAAGCCCGCCTCGACCAAATCTTCTTCCTGACTGGCGTCGAAATCGGTCTGGACGATGATCTGAAAACGATCGCTGCTGCCGACCTTCTCCATCTCCAGCAGATCATCGACCAAGCCCACGGCCAGGTCATGGTCGCCGTGGCCATAAATGAGAATCGTCCAGTCGGCGATGGGGGCGGCGGCGATGGGGGCGGCGGCGATGGGGGCGGCGGCGATGGGGACGGCGGCGATGGGGACGGGATCGCCGCGCAGAAGACGCGTGATCGCCATCACGGCGAACAGCAAGCAAACGGCCGCCAGGAGCAAACTGCGCTTCAAGAATCGTCTCACCGGGGATTCGGCGTTGCGCATACGGCCTTCCTTCGTCAAACTCAAGAATCCTCACCCCGAAAACCAATACTCCGCTCTATTTTCACCGTCCTTGCACCGATAAGAACGAAAAACCGCGAAAAATCATGGGACGGACGGCTTTACCGCTCAAAAATCCGCTCCCGGGTCACCCGCTCGAACTCTGTAAGATAACCTTCATGGGAAAACCAATTCTGACGCTTCTTGATTCGGGTTTTGCCGCTCGTCTGCGAGGCGGTTGGACCGCCCTGCCTGCGCATTTGCCAGGGAACGAGCCATCATGACGCAAACCATTTCCAGGACTGCGGTTCCCATGCGGGTCATTCCCCACGCCACCTGTGTCGAATGCGGGTGTTTGTGCGACGACATCGAGCTGACGGTCGATCAAACCCGCATCGTGGAAGCGAAAAACGCCTGCGAACTGGGGCAAAAGTGGTTTCTGCAATCGCTGGAACCGCAGGCGGCGCGAACCTGCCGCGTGCGCGGCGAGCCGGCCGATCTCGATACGGCCATTGCCGAAGCGGCGCGCCTGCTCCATGAGGCTGCATTCCCTTTGGTCTATGGCTTGACTGAAAGCACCTGTGAAGGCCAGCGGATCGGCGTGGCCTTGGCCGATCGGATCGGCGCCTGCCTCGACACGGCCACCTCGATTCATCACGGTCCCTCGGGGGTGTCCTTTCCCGACATCGGTGAGGTGACTTGCTCGCTGGGCGAAGTGAAGAACCGGGCCGACCTGGTCATTTTCTGGGGAGTCGACCCGATCGCCTCGCACCCCCGGCACGCCGAGCGCTATTCGCTCGATGCCCGTGGCCTGTTCATCCCCGAAGGCCGCAAGGATCGCTATGCCGTCCATGTCGATGCACGGCCATCGGTGGCCCCGGAACAGTACGATTGCAGCCTGATCATTCCCCCGGGCAAGGATTTTGAAGTGCTCTGGGCGTTGCGCGCCCTCGTGAAGGGTGTTCCGGTAGGTTCGGATTTCGAGAAGCAAACCGGGGTCGCGCTGGCGGATCTGATCCATCTGGCCGGGCGCATGAAGGCCTGTCATTTTGGAGTGCTCTTCATTGGCATGGGCCTGAGCCGTTCGGCGGGGCGGCACATGAACAATGAAGCCGCGCTCGGACTCGTGACCGACCTCAACGATCACACCCGCTTCTTCGCCAAAACGATGAAGGTCAAGGGAAATGGCACCGGTGCCGACAATGTCCTCTTGTGGCAGACGGGCTACCCGTTCGCGGTGCATCTGGGCCAGGGCTACCCCCGCTACAATCCGGGAGAGTTTTCGGCGGTTGAATCGCTGGAACGCTCCGAACCCGACGCAGCCCTGATTATCGGTGCCGATCCACAAACCGACTTTCCCTTCAAGGCGGCCGCACGCTTGCAAGCCATCCCGACGATTGCCCTGGATTTTCGCGATACTGAAACAATGCGCCGCGCGACCGTTGCGATTCCCACGGCCGCCTACGGTCTTCAAACCGGGGGAACGGTTTACCGCATGGACGATGTGTCGCTGCCCTTACGGCCGGCGCTCCCATCGATCCACCCCTCGCAAGCCGAGGTGCTCGGGAAAATCGATCACGCCGTTCACCGGCTTCAAGCGGCCCAAGCTCCTGCAATCGGCTGAGTGCCAAAAAAAAGAACATTCCCCCACTTGCGGTATCTTTCATGTCTTTGATCAAGATTGCCAACGCCGTTGTCCACGACCCGGTGCAAATGCTGGATGGCCAGGTCATGGATCTCTGGATCGAAGATGGCCGCATGTGTGAGCCGCCCACCGATGCCGGCGTGAAACCCGATCGCACGATCGACGCGACCGGGCTGGTCGCCATGGCCGGCGGCGTCGACATGCATTGCCACATCGCCGGGCCCAAGGTCAACCTCGCCCGCAAAATGCGGCCCGAAGACAAACGCAACGCCCGCGTGATCCATCGGACCCTGGACACGCGCTCAGGCACCACGGGAAGCATTCCAAGTACCTTTGCCACCGGCTACCTTTACGCGGGCATGGGGTACACGACGGCATTCGACGCCGCGATCCCCCCGCTCTCGGCGCGCCATGCCCACGAAGAACTGGAAGACACCCCGATCATCGACAAGGGGTTCTTCATCCTGATGGGAAACAACCACTATGTCCTCAAGCAGATCGCCGCGGGCGAGCCGGGCCGGTTGCGCGATTTCGCCGCCTGGATCCTGGGCGCGGCGGGCGCCTATGCGTTAAAGCTGGTGAACCCAGGCGGGGTCGAAAACTGGAAAAGCGGCATCCGCTCGATGGGCGATCTCGACACCCCCACGAAGCATTTTGGTTGCACCCCCAGGCAAATCATCGGCGGAGTCGCGCGCGCCGCGCATGAGCTGCGGCTGCCGCACCCGGTGCACATTCACTGCAACAATCTCGGCGTTCCGGGGAATTTCGCGACAACGCTGGCCACCATGGAATCGCTTGAAGGCCGGCCGGCCCATTTCACCCATATCCAGTTTCACAGCTACGGCGGATCGCCCAACGACCAGGACCAGTTTTGCTCCAAGGTCTCGGTGCTTGCCGACTATGTCAATCGCCACCCCAACCTGACCGTGGACGTCGGCCAGGTGCTCTTTGGCGAAACGACAAGCATGACCGGCGACGGGCCGGTCGGCTACTACCTCCACAAGGTGACCGGCCGCAAATGGACCAACTCCGAAACGGAGATGGAAGCCGGCTGCGGCATCGTGCCGATCACCTACAAGGAAAAGAGTTTCGTCCACGCACTGCAGTGGGCGATCGGCCTGGAATGGTACCTGATGGTCGAGGATCCCTGGCGCATCGCCATGTCGACCGATCATCCCAATGGTGGCAGTTTTGTCGCCTACCCGGAAATCATCGCCTTGCTCATGTCGAAAAATTACCGTGACGAATCGCTCGCCCGCGTCCATCCGCGGGTGCGCGAGCGGTGCCGCCTCGCCGAGCTCGACCGCGAATACACGATCAACGAAATTGCCATCATCACCCGCGCCGGGCCGGCACGCATGCTTGGCCTGGCCTCCAAGGGACATTTGTCGCCCGGGGCCGATGCCGATCTGACCCTTTATCAGCCCGATGACGATCGGCGCCGCATGTTCGCGTTTCCGCGACTGGTGATCAAGTCGGGCGAAGTGATCGTCGACAATGCCGAGATCCGCAAGAGCTGGTCCGGCCGCTGCCTGCACGTGAAACCCGAATTCGATACGGCGGCGATCCCCGATATCCGTGAATGGTTCGAGTCGTTCTACACGATCCAGTTCGCCAACTACCCCGTCGATGACAGTTACCTGGGCGTTCATCGCCAAATTCTTTGCGACAAAGCCGGTTCGAAATCATGAAACTCATCATCGCGATCATTCAGCCCGGCCGGCTCGAAGCGGTCAAAGAAGCGCTGGCGCGGGCCGAGGTCTTCCGCCTGACCATCATCGATGTGCAAGGCTGCGGCCGGCAGAAAGGTCAAACGGAAGTCTGGCGCGGCCACGAGTTGACCATCAACCTGGTGCGCAAGGTGCAATTGCAAATCGCCGTGAATGAGGATTTCGTCGAGCCGACGATCAAGGCGATCATGGAGGCAGGTCGTACCGGTCCCGAAGGCCGCATTGGCGATGGCAAGATCTTTGTCGTTCCCCTCGAAGATTGCATCCGCATCCGCACCGGCGAGCGAGGACCGGAAGCCATCTGATGGGCAATGGACGATGGACGATGGGCGATGGGCGCTATTTGCTCCAGGTGCTTGATCTCATTCGATTTCTTACGAGACCGCTTCATGACGGAATTTCGCTTTGATCCGCCCACGCCTCTTTCGCAAACGCGCTGGCTCAACCTTTTTCGCACCGAGTGGACCCATGGAGCCGCCCGCGGGGAGTGGTTCTTTGCCTCGCGGAAAAAACACCCTCACCCCTTTCCCATAGCGCCCGACGCGGTCGTGATCGCTCCGATCATTCGCGAAGAGGGGAAGCCGAACCGGATCATGCTCGTCAAGGAGTTTCGCGTACCCCTGGGTGCCTGGTCAATCGGCTTTCCCGCGGGACTGATCGATCCGGGGGAAACGGTGGAAGGTACGATCGCGCGCGAATTGCAGGAGGAAGTTGGCCTGGACCTGGTCGAGATTGCCAGTCTTTCGCCGCCGATCTTTTCCAGTTGCGGCTTGACCGACGAGGCTTTTGTTCAGGCGTTTGTCTATGCGAAGCACAGCGGCGGTGGTGCCAGCCCGGAACCCTCCGAGGCGATCATCCCGGTGGACCTGGATATCGAAGGGGTGAAATCTCTTTTATTGGAAAAAGCTGAAAACGCGCTGCCGTTCGATGCGAAGTGCTGGCTGATTCTTGATGAATTTCGGCGCAAGGGGGCCATTGAGTTTTGAGGCGAAGGACGAAGATCAATCGGAACCTGGTTTGCGGTTTTGCTTGCGCACCGACTGGCGCTTCTTCTCTTCCATGCGCCGAAGCTGCGAACCGTAGGTGGGCTTGGTTTTTTTGCGCGCGCGCGGTGCTTGCAGGCAATCGCGGATCATTTCCGCAAGTTTCTCCAGGCAATCGCCCCGGTTGCGTTCCTGATCGCGAAACGATTGCGACTGGAGAATGATCTCGCCTTCGGTCGTGAAACGGCTGGGAAAACTGGCCCGCATCCGCTCGACCGTCCCGAAGGGCAACACGACGCTGCTTGAAGGCAATTTCCAGCGCATCTGCGCCTTGGAGGCCACCTTGTTCACATTCTGTCCCCCAGGCCCGCTGGAGCGAGCATAGGTGAACTCGATCTCCTCGTCGGGAATCTGGATTCTTTCGTTAACCACAAGCATCAGCCACCATTCCTCAAAACCATTTCCTGGTTTTTCTCGATTTGTTTCTTTTTTTTCTGTTTTTTTTGTTCGTTTTTTGTTCGTTTTTTTGCTTTTTCCCAGGGGCATGGGATCAGGGCGCCAGGCGGCCTGTTTTCCACGATCCGTCTCCCTGCAACCGGTAAAATAGCCGGTCATGGGTGCGGCCGGCGCGGCCCTGCCAAAACTCAAAATACTCAGGGACGAGCCGGTAGCCGCCCCAGTGATCCGGCCGGGGGACCGCACCGTCGGGATATTTCGCGGCAAGTTCCTTGACCCGCGCCTCGATCACTTCCCGGCTGGCAACCACCTCGCTCTGCGGAGAGGCCACGGCGCTCAGGCGGCTATCGACGGGCCGCTTGAAGTGATATTCGTCCGATTCGGCGGCGCTGGTTTTCTCGATGCGCCCCTCGATGCGCACTTGCCGCTCCAGCTCGGCCCAATAAAAGAGCAACGCCCCGTAGGGGTTGGCCGCCGTTTCCTTCCCCTTACGGCTTTCATAGTTGGTGAAATAAACCAGCCCGCGCGGGTTGAATTGCCGCAAGAGCAAGGTGCGCGCCGAAGGACGGCCCTCGGGTGTCGCCGTGGCCAAAGTCATCGCATAGGGCTCGGGCAATTTGCTCTCCAGAGCTACCCGCATCCACTCATCGAACAGCTCAAACGGTGTGGCGGTCAGCGCCGCCTCATCGAGTCCAAATTGCGTGTATTCCTTGCGCAAGGCCGTCAAATCGTGCATCGGATTTCCCTAAACTCCACTCAACATCTGGTTATTTTACCGCATGAATCCTGGCGGGGCCGCGATCCGCTGCTCGCGAACCGACGCCGCCTCCATCAAAACCCAGAACGGCGCACCCAAAACCGATCTCTTTGGCATCGTTTTGCGCCACTCATAAGGTTTACCTCATTTCCCTTTTCGATGTAGAATGAAAGGGCCTGCCTACCCCGGATGCCGCCCTACCCCACACCTGGCTGCTCTTTTGGCCGAGTTTGGCCGACGTCTTAGCTGAAATTTTCACTGAGGAATGAAGAGGTCGATGGAATGATGCGATTTTTCCATGCCTTCACGATCTGGTTTGGTTTTGCCGGACTCACCACGGCTCAGGCCGCCGAACCGCCCTTGAGCTTCAACAAAGACATCCGGCCGATCCTCGCGGAAAATTGCCTGTCCTGTCACGGACCGGGCAAAAAGAATGGCGATTTGCGCCTCGATCAGGCCGACGCCGCCAAAAAAGGCGGCAAATCGGGAATCGCTGCGGTTGTCGCCGGTCATCCCGAACAGTCGGAACTGATCCGACGCATCTTGACCGATGACGCCTCGGAAGTGATGCCGCCGCCCAAAGCGAAAAAAGTGCTCAAGCCCGAGGAAATCGCCAAGCTCAAGCAATGGGTCAGTCAAGGCGCCGTGTTCGAAGGACACTGGGCCTTCCAGCCGATTCGCACCGTCGCGAGCCCTGAAGGCAAGGGCAACCCGATCGATGGATTCCTGTTGGCGCGTCAAAAGCAGGCGGGCTTGCAGTTTCGGCCTCAGGCTTCCAAGGAGGTGCTCATTCGCCGGGTCGCCTTCACCTTGACCGGCTTGCCCCCCACGATCGCGGAAGTCGACCAGTACCTCGCCGATTCAGCCGGCGGAGCGTACGAGCGGATGGTGGATCGCTACCTGGCCTCGCCACGCTATGGCGAAGAGATGGCCCGGCACTGGCTCGATGTCGCCCGCTATGCCGACACCCACGGCCTGCACCTGGACAATGAAAGGCAAATGTGGGCCTATCGCGACTGGGTCATCCGCTCGTTCAACGACAACCGCTCGTTCGCGCAATTCGCGATCGATCAGATCGCGGGCGACCTGGTTCCCGGTTCGACGCTCGATCAAAAGGTCGCGACCGGATTTTCTCGCTGCAATGTGACCACGGGCGAAGGCGGCTCGATCGACGCCGAGTGGGTTTATCGCAACGCGGTCGAACGGGCCTCCACCGTCTACACCGCGTTCCTTGGTTTGACGGGCGGCTGCGCGCAATGCCACGACCACAAATTCGACCCGATCACCGCCAAGGATTTTTATGCGACCTACGCCTTCTTTTATTCCGCGGCGGATCCCCCGCTCGATGGCAATGCCCTGCTCACCGCGCCCACGGTGAAACTGGAAACCCCCGCCTATCAAAAGCAGCGCGAAGCCTTGCTCAAGACGCAAAAAGATCTGACGCAAAAGCTCATGGGCCTTGCGCAAAAGACCGCCTATCAGGATCCCTCGGAAGATCCTGCGCGAGCGACCGCTCAACGCATCGAAGATGTCTGGTTTGACGATGCTTTTCCTCCCGGACGAGTGTTCGCCAGCCCAGGACATGCCACCCAGTATGTCGATGCGGGCAGCGGCAGGGTCTTCTCCGGTTCGAAAGCACTCAAACGAACCGATGCCGGCCTGGCGCAGGATGTGGTCGAAGGGATGCCGGCGAAAACGATCCCGCCCCAGGGCAAACTATTCGCCCATGTCTATGTCGATCCGGCGAACCCACCCAAGACCTTGATGCTGCAGTATTTCAAGGGCGACTGGCTGCACCGGGCCGTCTGGGGCGACTACGATGCGATCCCCTGGGGCGCCCCCGGCACCACGCAAAAGGTGGCGATTGGGCCAATCCCCGCATCGGGTCAGTGGATCAAACTTGAAGTCGATGCCGAAAAACTCGGGCTCAAGCCCGGCGATGCCGTCACAGGTTTCGCCCTCACCCAACATGGGGGTACCGTCTACTGGGACCGAGTCGGCGTGGCCGGTACGAACGATCCGGCCAAGGAACCCAAGCTTTCGCTGAAGGCCTGGTGGCTGGCCCAAAAAGGAAAAGATCAACCCGGCACACCGGGCCCTCTGGCCACCTGGATCAAATCGGGTCCGGAAACCAAGCTGAACGACGAGGAAAAGAAAACCGTCCGCGAACACTATGTCGCTCAAGTTTGGGAAAGCGCGTCCGATGAGATCAAGGACCTGCGGAAAAAGACCAAGGAAACCCGCGAATCATTGACCAAGCTGGAAGGCGATCTGCCTGGTTCGTTCATCTTCACCGATTTGCCTCAACCGCGCCAAAGCTTCGTGATGATGCGCGGGCAATACGACAAACCAGGAGACAAGGTCGATCCCAGTACTCCGGGATTCTTGCCCCCCTTGCGTGGGATCGATGGCAGGAAAGCCAATCGCCTCGATCTGGCCAATTGGTTGGTATCGGCCGAACAACCGCTCGTTCCCCGCGTGGTCGTCAACCGCTACTGGCAGCAGATTTTCGGTGTCGGCCTGGTCAAAACCTCGGGCGATTTTGGTACCCAGGGCGAGCTTCCCAGCCATCCGGAACTGCTCGACTGGCTGGCAAGTCACTTCCGTTCCAGCGGCTGGAATGTCAAGGAACTGCTCAAACTGTTCCTGACCTCCGAGGCATTTCGCCAATCGTCGGAAGCGCCCGAGGCGCTCTGGGCGCTCGACCCGGAAAATCGCTTGCTTGCGCGCGGCCCGCGCATTCGTCTCGATGCCGAACAGATCCGCGACAACGCGCTGTTTACCGGGGGCCTGATCAAACTCGATGCCGGCGGTCGTGGCACGATGCCTTATCAACCAAGCAACATCTGGGAGCCGGTCGGCTTTGCCGGTTCCAATACCCGCTTCTACCAGCAGTCGAAAGGCGAGGACCTCTACCGGCGCAGCATTTATGTGTTCATCAAGCGCACCGCACCCGCGCCGTTCATGAGCAACTTCGATGCGCCCAACCGCGAAACCTCCTGCGCCAAGCGCGAGCGTAGCAATACGCCCTTGCAAGCCTTGCAGTTGATGAACGACATTCAGCATGTCGAAGCGGCGCGCGGGCTGGCCGCCAGGTTGCTCAAGGAGAAGGGACTCGATGCCAGCGGGCGCATCCGCCTGGGCTTCCGCCTGGTTCTATCTCGTACTCCCACGGCCGAGGAAGAATCGACCATCAAAGAATTCCTGGATAAAGAACTCGTTCGCTACAAGGCCGATCCCGCGTCGGCCGAAAAACTCATCAAGGTGGGTGACTCTCCCACTCCGGCGGGCTTGAATACCGCCGACTTGGCCGCGCATACGATGCTCGCCAACCTTCTGCTCAATCTCGACGAAACGATCAATCGCAATTAGTCCTTTGAGGAACGACCCTTCATGACCGCGCCATTTTTCTGGCCCGACGAGCCGACACGCCGCCAGTTCTTTCAAGGATCCGGCTTGCGGATGGGATCAGTCGCGCTGAGCATGCTCGCCGCGCGCGCGGCAACCAAGGCCGCTGCCCCCCTGGGCGCGGGGATGGTGCACCCTCCCCTGCCGGGCTTTCCCCATCACAAGCCAACGGCCAAGGCGCTTATTTATCTGCACATGAATGGCGCCCCCTCGCAAATTGACTTGTGGGACTACAAGCCCAAGCTCAAGGACTATTTCAACAAGGACCTGCCCCCCGGAGTGCGTGGCGAACAGCGCTTAAGCACCATGACCTCGGGCCAGGGGCGCTTTCCGGTCGCGCCGAGCAAGTTCACCTTCAAGCAATCGGGCAAGTGCGGCACCTGGATCAACACCGACCTGATGCCACATACCGCCCGCATCGTCGACGAGATCGCCCTGATTCGCACGGTGAGCACGAACGCGATCAATCATGATCCGGCCTGCACCTTTGTCATGACGGGGAGCGAGGTGCCCGGCAAAGCTTCGATTGGCTCCTGGCTGTCGTATGGCCTGGGCAGCGAAAGCAATAATTTGCCGGCCTTCGTCGTGTTCACGCCGCGATTTCCCGGTGACTCCAACGGCCAGGCGCTGTTTACGCGCATGTGGTCGAGCGGTTTCCTTCCGACCGCGTTCAATGGCGTCGCCTTGCGCGGCTCCGGCGACCCGGTGCTTTACCTTCGCAATCCTGATGGAGTCGCCGCCACCGATCGGCGCGCCATGCTCGATACGCTGGGACGCCTCAACGGCATCGGCATGAACCGCTTTCATGACCCGGAAATTCAAACGCGCATTTCCCAGTACGAAATGGCCTACCGGATGCAGTCGAGCGTGCCGGAACTGACCGATCTGTCGCAAGAACCCAAGCACATTCTGGATCTCTATGGGCCCGATGTGACCGTGCCGGGCACCTACGCCCATAGCGCGATCATGGCGCGCCGCTTGATCGAACGAGGCGTGCGCGTCGTTCAGCTCTTGCATCGCGGTTGGGACCAGCATGGCCGGTTGCCTTACGAACTGGGCAACCAGTGCAAGGACACCGATCAGCCCAACGCCGGCTTGATCATGGATCTTAAACAGCGCGGACTTCTAAACGAAACGCTCGTGGTCTGGGGCGGGGAGTTTGGCCGCACCGTTTACTCTCAGGGGACGCTCGAACGCGACAACTATGGCCGCGATCATCATCCGCGCAACTACTGCATGTGGATGGCGGGCGGCGGCATCAAGGCCGGAACGGTGCACGGCGAGACGGACGATTTCAGCTACAACATCGTCAAGGATCCGGTGCCGGTCAACGACCTCAACGCCACGATCCTCCATTGCCTCGGAATCGATCACGAGCGGTTCACCTACCGCTTCCAGGGGCTCGATCAGCGCCTCACGGGTGTCGAGCCGCAAAAGGTCATTACTTCGCTTCTGGCCTAAATTCCTTGCTCAGGCAGGAGTGGCATCCGCTTCAGGCAGCTTGCGGCCCAGTGCCCCATAGCCGACTGCGGCGGGCGCCATCACCTGGGGCGGAAGGTGTTTCTCACAGGCTTCCAGAAACGCCGGCAAGCCCGGGATCAAGAACGAGATGCGGATCCTTTGGCCACCGGTTCCATAAATGGTGAACCAGCCGCACACGGCGCTGTAGGAGACTTTTTCGATCTCGTTTCCGTGCAATTTCTCGTAGCCCCAGCACGATTTCCGGCTTTCCACCCCTTCGGGGGATGGCCCATTGTAAAATTCACTTCAAGCCTTTCCTGGAGCATTCGATGACAGGTCCCGATCCCACCCAAAGGCATCCGTTGGCCGGTTTTCCCCAGGTCTGCTTTTTGCGCAATGTGGTCACCCATCCCATGATCGAAGTGGGGGAATACTCCTACTACGACGATCCCGATGGGCCAGAACAGTTTGAGAAGAATGTCCTTTATCACTTTCCCTTCATTGGCGACAAATTGATCATTGGTAAGTTCTGCGCCATTGCCCGTGGCGTCAAATTCATCATGAATGGCGCCAATCACAAAATGTCGGGATTTTCGACCTTCCCCTTTTTCATCTTCGGCGGCGGGTGGGAAGCCGCGACTCCCGCGCCGGGAGAACTGCCCTTCAAGGGCAATACCGTCATCGGCAACGATGTCTGGATCGGGTTTGATGCCTTGATCATGCCGGGCGTGAAGATTGGCGATGGTTCGATCATTGCCGCCAGGTCGGTCGTCACCCGCGATGTGCCCCCTTACTCGATCGTTGGAGGCAATCCGGCCTCGGTCAAAAGGCCACGCTTTGACGATGCCACGATCGCCGGCCTGTTGCGAGTTCAGTGGTGGAATTGGGAGCCAGCGAAAATCACCCGCAACTTGTCTCCGATCACTTCCGCCGACCTCGCCGCGCTGCAAGAAGCGGTCTGACTCGCCTCCCCAACATTCATCTCCAAATGCCCCAGTAGCTGATCAGTCGCTCCCTCGAACTTGTCGGCTTGCCCGATTCTGGGCACTCTAATCCCGATTTGACAAAGTACGCACTACGGCCCTTGGTTGACTCAAGGACCCATTGAAGGCCGTCCGAAAGAGGGGTAGAGTCATAATGTTGACTAAATTGATTCACTTACACCGATTAAGAGGCCCACCATGAGAAACCGATCCCGAAGATCAGGGTTCACCTTGATCGAACTCCTTGTGGTGATTGCTATTATCGCCGTTCTGATCGGTTTGCTTGTGCCCGCCGTGCAAAAGGTTCGGGAAGCGGCCAACCGGTTGCAATGCACCAACAACCTGAAGCAGATCGCGCTAGCAACCCATAACTTCCACGACTCTTACCAGACCCTGCCCCCCGCCTTCATTGGCGATAACTCCGAAGGGCTGAACGGTTGGGCCACCTGGGGCGCGTTGATCTTGCCTTACCTCGAACAAAACGCCCAATACAGCCTTTGGGACATCCGCTACGACGCCGCGTCACAGCCTCTGGCGGCAGTGCAAACGCAGATCAAAGTCTATGCCTGCCCTTCTCGGCCGGCCCATGTCCTGTCGGTCAATGACTTCATCGCCGGCGGAGCCGCGCTCACCGACTACGCGGCCAGCTTCGGCACCGAGGCCTCTTACACCTCGTCCAACGGCGCCATGATCCCCAACCTTCCCTATGTGGCCAAGGACAGCGCGGGCAAGTATTATGTGACCCAGTGGAAAGGTCAGCTGAATTTCGCTAGCATCGTCGACGGCACGAGCAACACCACCTTATTCGGCGAGAAACATATCCGTCCCAATTCACTCCGTGGAAAAAACGAAGACCGCAGCGTGTTTGGCGGCAACCGCAACAACACCCGCCGCATGATGGGGGTCGACATCGGTTCGACCAACACCCGCCCGCTGATGCCGCCCGACGCGCAAACGCCACCCCTGGCCAATAGTTCCTTCGGCAGCGCCCACACCGGCATCTGCATGTTCGCCTTTGTCGATGGCAGCGTCAAACCGATCAAAACCAGCACCGATTTGCAAACCCTGACTTACCTCGTCACCCGCAATGATGGCCAGGTCATCACCGGGGACTACTAGCCGGCCCGAAGGTCATAAGTCCATAAGGTTCAAAACCGTGAAAACCCTCACTCCTGTCCAAAATTCCATGGTGATTTCCGATGACTCTGACTAAAAAATGGATGTTTGGATTGGGCACGGTCGCCTTCGGCATGGGCTGCGTGGAAAAAGACTCGCCTTCAGTGCTACCGTTCACCGTGCAAGTCCAACTTGAGGGATCGGAAAAATCGCTGCTCGCGGGCAACTCGATCGAAGCCGCCCACGCTGAAAACGACCAGATTCGGGCCTTCGGATCGATCGACCGCGACGGCAACGCCCACCTCGAGACCTACTACCGCGGAAAACTGATCGGCGGGGCCCAGCCTGGGAATTACCAAATTCGCATCATCCTGAATGACGATGATCCGGAAGCCCGAAAAAAGGCCTTGAAAGTTATTCCCGCCAAGTTCTTCCAGTTCAAAACCTCAGGGTTGAAGATCCAGATTCCCTCGGACACCCCCCCGGTTCTCAAACTGCCTTCCAGGTAAATCCCGCAGGAACCCATCCGGAGCTTTCGCAACATGAAATGGACCTGTTTGATCGCCGCGGGTTTGGCCAATATTCTCTATTTTGGCCAACCTGCGCTCGCTGCCGAAGGCGACTCGGCCAAGCTCGAGTTTTTCGAGAAAACGATTCGCCCGATCCTCTCCGACCACTGCTACGGCTGCCACTCGGCCGAGACCAAGCCGGCCGGCGGACTGCGCGTCGATGATCGCAACGGCTTGCTCACGGGCGGAAACGGCGGCGCGGCCATCGTGCCTGGCCAACCCGAAAAAAGCACCCTGCTTAAACGCGTCTCGCAAAAAGAAGCCAGGGGACGCATGCCCCAGGAGGGAGAAAAACTCTCCGACGAACAGATCGCCCATCTGTCGCGCTGGATCAAGGATGGAGCTGTTTGGCCTGAACCAAAAATTCCTGGAGCGCTTGGCCGCCCCAAGGACTGGTACGAATCGCTGAAAAAAGACCACTGGGCCTGGCAGCCCTTGTCGGCGCCACGGCCACCTGAGGTCAAGAACACGACCTGGGCCCGGGGCGACATCGACCGTTTCCTTCTGGCCAAACTCGAATCAAAAGGCCTGCAACCGGTAGGCGATGCCGGCAAGGTGGAACTTCTCAGGCGCGTCGCCTTTGACCTGACCGGCTTGCCCCCCACACAAAAAGAGCTTGAAGCCTTCCTGGCCGATTTATCCCCCAACGCCCTCGCGAAGGTCGTCGACGCTTACCTCGCCAGCCCGCGCTTTGGCGAGCAATGGGGCCGCCACTGGCTCGATGTCGCACGCTATGGCGAATCGACCGGGCCTTCGCGCAACATCCCCTACCCGTTCGCCTGGCGCTATCGCGACTATGTGATCGATTCCTTTCAGTCCGACCTGCCCTTTGACCGCTTCCTCAAGGAGCAGATCGCCGGCGACCTGCTTACTGCGACCAGCGACGCCGAAAAGGATCGACTGCATACTGCCACCGGCTTCCTCGCAATCGGCGTCAAGGATGTCAACCAGCGCTTCAAGGTCCGCTTCCTCATGGACAACATCGACGAGCAGATCGATGTCGTAACGCGAGGCTTCCTGGCGCTCACCGTCAGTTGTGCCCGTTGCCACGATCACAAGTTCGACCCGATTCCGGCCACCGACTATTACGCACTCGCGGGGATCTTTGCCAGCACCGACAACTGCTCGGGCGTGCGCAACAAAATGGGAGGCGGGGGCCTCGACTATTACGACCCGGATATGCTCGTCCCTCTGAAAACGGGGGTGACTCCCGTGGACAACGCCAAGGTCGAAAAACTCAAGGAAGAAGTCGCCGTCGCGAAGAAGGCCTGGGACAGCATCCGCGGCACTCCCGAAGGTCTTGCCAAGGCCCCCAATGGTCAACCCACACAGCGTCCCTTCCGACTGAAATACGAACGGCTCCAGGCCGAGTTGCTGGCGGTAGGCGATACGGCTTCGAGAGGCTTCGCGGTCCATGGCGTTCGCGATGCCAAAACCGTGGCCGACACCGAACTGCGCATCCGCGGCGAAGCGGAGAAACTGGGACCGCAAGTCCCGCGTGGCTACCTGACCGCCTTCACCGTGGCCGGGAGTGCCCCCATCAATCCCAAGCAAAGCGGCCGGCTCGAACTGGCCGAGTGGCTGGCCAGCCCCAAGAATCCGTTGACCGCCCGGGTGTATGTCAACCGGATCTGGAGCCACCTGTTTGGCCAGGGCCTGGTGACCACGGTCGATAACTTCGGCTCGACGGGAACGAAGCCCTCTCATCCAGAACTGCTTGACCACCTGGCGCAAACCTTCCAACGAGAAGGCTGGTCGACCAAAAAACTGATCCGCTCGATTGTCTTGAGCCGCGCGTACCAGTTGAGTTCGCAGTCAAGCGAGGCTCAGTGGGCCGCCGATCCGGCCAATCACCTGGTCTGGCGCCATCAGCCCCGCAGGCTCAGCGCCGAGGAAATTCGCGATGGAATGCTCGCCGCTTCCGGCAAGCTCGATGACAAACGACCCAAGGGTTCGGCCGCAATGGAACTCAAGATGATCGAGATGCGCGACAACGGTCCCGAGGCCCGCACCTTGGGAGAACGGGCCGATAAGCACACGAGCCGTAGCGTATATCTGCCCTTGCTGCGGGGAGTGATCCCCTCCTCGCTCGAACCGTTCGATCCGGTCGATCAGACGCTGGTCAGCGGCAGCCGCGAGTCGACCACGGTTCCCGGTCAGGCGCTTTACCTTTTGAATTCGGCCTTTGTGCGCAAGCAGGCGCTGGGGCTTGCGGAAGCTCTGTTGGCGCAAAACCACGAATCGGACACGAAGCGCGTCGCCGCGGCCTTTGTGCGGGTGTTGAACCGCCCCGCCGCGGAGGCCGAAGTGGATCGAGCCCTGGCTTTCCTCGCCTCGTACGAATCGGATTACCGCGAGGCGGAAAAGCTGAGTGCTCGCAAGGCCAAGCCGGCGGCCGATCCCCAGCAAGCGACTGCCGCCGCACCGAAAAAGTCGGTGGAAGTTCCGGCCAATCCCGACGAAGTCGACCAGACCGGTGAACCGCTCATCGAGCATTCGGTGCAAGCCAAGGATGCCCGCGCGGCCTCCTGGCTCGCCCTGATTCAGTCTCTTTATGGTTCGGCCGAATTCCGCTACCTGCGCTAATTGATTTCCCCCACACGAAACGCCACGACGATAAGGAACCACCATGCTTTCTCCATCCACGCCCCCTCACTTCCTTCCCAGGCGCACCCTTCTGAAAACCGCCGGCGCCGGGTTCGGCATGGTGGCGCTTGCCGGTCTTCTTGGGCAGCAACAAGCCCGGGCCAATGGAATCGATCAGGCCAGGCAGCCGCTCGCACCGCGCGGACCCCATTTTCCCGCCAAGGCAAAACGAGTGATCTTTCTGTTCATGGTCGGCGCGATCTCGCAGCTTGACACCTTCGAATACAAGCCCAAGCTGCAAAAAGACGGAGGCAAACCCGGACCGGGAGGCGGCACGCTGACGGCTTCGAACTTCAAGTTCAAACAACATGGCCAAAGCGGCGGCTGGTTTTCCGAACTGGTTCCCAACATCGCCCGCCATGCCGACAAGTTCTGCTACTTGCGCGGCCTGCACACCGACACCCCGGCCCATCCCCAGGCGGTGGTCCAGCTTCATACCGGCAGCGCCAACGCCGCGCTGACTCGCCCCAGCATGGGGGCCTGGCTTCTCTACGGCCTTGGCAGCGAAAACCAGGACTTGCCCGGTTACATCACGGTCAACCCCACGCCCAACTTCGGCGGGGCGGTCAATTACGGCAATGCCTTCTTGCCCGCGCATTATCAGGGAACGCGCATCACCGACGCCGGCTACCTGCCCAACCTGAAGGCGCCCACGCCGAACCGTCTGCAAAGGCGCCAGCTCGATCTGATCCAGGAATGGAATCGCGACCTGGCCAAAAAGCCGGGAGCCCCCGATCAACTGGAAGGGGTCATCCAGTCGTATGAGCTCGCCTTCAAAATGCAGGGGAAAGTGCCGGAACTGCTCGATATTTCGAAAGAGTCCAAAAAGGTCCAGGAGGCCTATGGGATCAAAGCAGGACCACAGGGAAGTTTTGCCAGGCAATGTCTCATGGCCCGCCGCCTGAGCGAGGCGGGCGTGCGCTTTGTCGAGATCTGCCAGCCCGGCTGGGATCATCACAATAATTTGCACAACGGCCTGATCAACAATTGCGGCCAGGTCGATCAACCGATCGGCGCGTTGCTCAATGATCTCGAATCACGGGGCATGCTCGAAGACACGCTGGTCATCTTCGGCAGCGAGTTTGGCCGCCAGCCCACGGCCCAGGGACAGGATGGCCGCGATCACAACATCACCGGCTATCCGATGATCCTGGCGGGGGCAGGGGTCAAGCCGGGGTTCACCCATGGCGCCACCGACGAATATGGCCAGAAGGCCGTCGAAGGCCGCATGCACATGAACGATTTTCATGCGACCTTGCTCGCCCTGCTTGGCCTCGACCATGAAAAGCTCACCTACCCCTATGCGGGTAGAGACTTCCGCCTGACCGACGTGGCCGGCAAGGTGGCCACGAGCATCTTCGCCTGACACCTTTTGTAGCGGTGGAATCACCGGAAACCCTCGCAAGAGGGGAGCTACCCGAGACCATGTCTTGAGGATTTCATTTCGACCTGTTTGGAGAGGAGCAGGTCGAAAGGGAAGCCCCGATGCCTGGTCTCGGGTTTCGCATTTTCGCATGATCGCCACGGGCGCTGTTCGCGCCCGTGGCGATCATGATTATCGGGCTAAGGGTGGCGCGGGCGTGATTTCGCGTGGGTTCCCGGCAAAAAGCATTTTCACGCGGAGACGCGAAGGCGCGGAGAGAAATACAGAGACCTATTTTTCGAGACCCAATGGCCGGATCGATTTGGAACCTAGAGAAATGAGGCCGGTGATCTCACCTTGAGTGCAAGTCTCCACCCTTTTTTCTTCTCTCCGCTCCTCCGCGTCTCCGCGTGAAAATGCCTTTAGTTTTTTCGAGAAGTTGGTCCCTTCGCAGGGATCGCTTTCAGCAAGAAAAAGACGAAGACCGTTCTCAATTGCCGCGGGTGCGGAGGATATGAAAGGTCAACGCTGCAAAAACCAGATGGACATGATGATGCCATCCCCGCCAGGTGCGGCCTTCGAAATGATCGATTCCCAATTCCTTTTTCATCCATTCAAAATGGCGATAACCTTGCGCGAGGAGGCTTCGGCTGGCGCTGGGCGATTGCAGCGCGAGCCCTTTCTCCTTTAAGAGATCTTCAAAGCCCGGCATGGCGCAATACGACGATTCCACCACCACGGTCTGCGCGGCCGCCTCCAGGTTGCCCAGGGCTTCGAGAAGGCCCAGCGCGATCTGGGCCTTCGATTGAAGCTGCCTGCTGATTTCCGGCACCTTGTGCTGGATCATCCCGGCTTCGTTTTCGAGCCAGGTCGAAGGCAAGTACAAGGAGGAGGCGATGGGGAAATAGCCGCGCGGACCGACTCGAGCGAGGATGACCGCAAGCTGGCAATTGAGTTTCTTGCCCGTTTGGCGGGAGTATTGCCTTTGCACGCCGATCGAGTTCTTGCCCCGTTTTTCGAAGGCGGCTTCATGAATGAGCCAGACGGCGCCCGGGTCGGGAAGCTGATCTTCGAGAATCTCCTTCAAGCACAGGGTCAGGTCTTTTTCCTGCCAGGGGCTTGAGGTCACGAAGTGCTGAAGCGCCTGGGAGGGATCGAACCCTTCGGGAAACTGTCCCTTGAGCGCCAGGGCCATGGCTCCGACATTTTTGCGAATGCTCGGAACGAGCAGCCCCAGAATGTAGGCGCGAAAACGGCTCATCTGATCGGAGCGGGCGAAGATGCCGCAAAACGATTGCAAGAATTCGTCGAGGCCGGCGACGGAGTCGCCGGGGAAGGACGAAGGCAAGGGCGGGGGCAAAGGGAGAAGAAAGTCTTCCGGAAGGATCGCGTCGTCATCCAGAGTCATGGCTTGTTCCATGATCGCGCAACCTTTCGGACCTGGGTCTAAAATCCCGGCCCGGCAAAGGTGCCGGGCCGGGGGTCAATCAACCGTTCCCCTTGCAACCACAAGGAGGAACGGCGCTTAGCGCGCATCAAATGTCAGCCCAAAGCAAACTATCTTTTGTTCAGTACGGAAATTCCCTTTTCTCCCATCTCTGGCGAGATTTTTCCCATGGTTTTCTCCTCCTCCTGCCATTTGTCAAAAACGGTGCAAACATCGTTTTGCAGGATATACGAAGGGTCATGGCCTTCGTGATAGTCGAGGAATAACTCCAGCAGGTGATTGCGGGCTTCCTGGGTTTCAAACGAGCCCAGAAGTTCGGGATTGGGGAATTCCGAATGTTGATTGAGCCAGAGGAAGGCCTCAATCGCCTCCTTGCAAGTCAGGCGGTTTTCCACGAGGCCGTCCCACAAGTTCTGTTTCCAATCGATGCGGGTGAAAAGAAGGCTTAACCGTTCATCCATTTCCTCTTGCTTGGCTTGAAGTACCTGCAATTGGGAAAGAGAGGCGGAGTAGGCCAGTGCATCTTGGGAGGCGTGCGTCAAGAACGCGATAGTCACCCAGCTCAAACCAATTCCCGCAAAACCAGGAAGGACTTTGCCCAGAAGAAACCCTTTGCGACTCATCAATGCACTGCGCTCCGGCCGAGAATCGACTTGCTGCAATGCTGGCCCGCGCCAAACATTACCAAGTCAGTAATAATAGTAATATATGCCGGCCGAAAGCCGTTTGTCAACCGCGACGCCCCCTCTCGCAGTCCCCCAGGAACCCACTTTGTCAGGTTGCGTCCGAAGCGCCAAACTCAGCACTTTTGCCGAAAAAATCGCTGGAACTCCCCGCTCGGTGCTACGGGGAGACTCACGAGAGGAGACTTATTAAGAATGATGAGAAGGTGAGTTTTCAGCGATTGATGATTTCGAGGATTTTACAGACTCTTTCCTTTGGATTTCGAAATGCTATTTTTCCTCATGACCTTGGACCGATCTTTCTCGCAACTGGACCTGGACCTTGAGCGCTTCCTCCTCGACCAAACCGTTCGATTTCGATGCCCAGTATGGCAAAGGCTACGACAGCATGATCCGGGCCGTGTTCCCGGGGTATGAGTCGTTCTTCCAGTCGGCGGCGGGAATTCTGTCGCTGAGCGTACCGAAGGATGGCCGCGTGCTCGTTAGCGGGTGCGGCACGGGATCAGAATTGCTCGCTTTCTCCAAGCTTCACCCCCAATGGCTACTGACCGGCGTTGACCCCTCGGCCACGATGATCGAGCTTTGCCGTCACCGCCTCGGTAACCATCCCGGCCTCCATCTTCATGAGGGCTATCTCGATTCCCTCGATACCGGCTCGCTCTTCGACGGCGCCACCTCTGTCCTCGTGATGCATTTCCTCAAGGACGATGGCTCCAAGCTTGCCTACCTGAAGCAGATGCGCAAGCTCTTGAAGCCCGACGCGGGGTACATTCATCTCGATGTGATGGAGTGGCCCGAAACCAAGACCTGGCAAGCCCTGCTCCAAGGCTGGGAGAAGACCGCCCTCTCCGTGGGTCTCGAAAAGGAGCGCTTCGATTCCCTCGTCGCGCAAATCCGCCAGGCGCTCTTTGGAGTCAGCGAAGCACGCATGGAAGAACTCTTCACCCAGGCCGGCTTTGTTGACATTCAGAAATTCTGGATGTGCTTTCACCACACCGGGTGGATGATGCGGGCGGGATAGGGCGAGTAACGCTCAAAAGGGCTTAAGCCGGCGATCCCGTTCATCGGGTGCGCCTCGCGTTAACCAATCGACCGATTCGTCGGAACTCTTGGTGGGATTGGTCCAAAGTATGGGGCCAATCTTTCCGAAGTTCTTGCAAAGGCGCCTGAAATGGCCCCGAACCGTTTCATCAAGAGAAGCCACTCTTTGATCTGAAACCTGGGCCGCTTCCAGGAGATGGGCATCCTTCAGCATGATCTCCCCGATATTGTGATCCAGGGAAAATCCCTGAATCGCATGACGAAGGTCATGGCTTTGATTGTTGGAAACCCGCTGGATGCGCCCTTTTCGGGCCATCGCCGCGCGCCAGGTCATGGCATAGTTCGATTGATGCTTATCCCATTCCATTTTAATGGGATTGTTCAAGGCCATTTTGTAATTGCCGTCCAACATCGCTTGCAAAAAAAGTCGACATCGACTCGAACTTGCATGAACGGAAGCGGGCTCCCCAGCCGCCCTTCCCACGGACGCATCAACGACAATGCAAAGATAGTTCATGGTTGGGCATCAAGAAGCGAGGTGCGATTCCACCGCGTCGAGGTATTCGCGTTGCGCCTGGAGGGAAACATCGTCGAAATCCTCGGGCCATTCCCCAAAGGCCCCTGAATGGTCCAGATCCGCGCTGCTGATCCGAGTCGAGCCAGTATTTGAGTCTCTTTGAAACCAGTGCAATTTCACCAACTCGGGATCGAGCCTTTCTCGCGCCACGAGATTCTGGATTCCCAAGAGCAAAATGGAGGAATGCGTCTCGATCACCACGCGAACCCCTCGCTTGGCCGCTCTGGCCAACAAACCGGCCATGGCGTGTTGGGCCCTGGGATGAAGGTGCAGTTCGGGTTGCTCGATGTAAACAAGCTGTCCCGGACTGGCTGCCAACAATGCGACCGCAACGGGTAAGGTCTGCGACACACCAAATCCCACATCCGCAATGCTCACCCAGTCTTGATTGTTGCCTGGGTTGGATTCAAGAAGTCGAGGAACCTTGATTTCGATTTGAGAATCGTCCAATCGAACGGCTTCAACCCCTGAAGTCAGCTCCATTTCCTTGAGGTCGCTTGCCAACTGGCTGATTGCGGTGAGGTTCTTCGTTTTCCAGGAAGCGATGATACTGGCGATGTAGGGCTCAAATGTTCCTGGAAATCGTCCGTTAACCGCAGCCATGGGGTAAGTGCGCGATGGAACTCCACGCAATCCAGGAACATGGATCGCGTTCACGATGGAATTCTCTATGCTTTTAGTGTTAAATTCATGAAACTCCATTGTTGTTTTGGAAATTCGCTGATCTAAAGTTGGACCCAATACAAATTTTCTCATTACTCCTATTTTATATTCTTCTTTTCTATAGATTTCCAGATTAGCATCTATCCCGTTATAATAATTGGAAAAGTCAACCGGGTTTCCGTTCACTAAAACTCTATGGCCGTTCTCTAAGCGAAGCTCATTGGACGAGACCGCTAATTCTCGATTTTCATTCTGACTAAAGATTACTTTGAAAAAATTCTCGCCTTCAAAATGAATGCCGAAGCCAACCTGAACTTCCTTTTTCTCTCGGGTCCGGGCGGAGATTAACTGGTCCAGCTTTGTGAATTTCACATGGGGACCGTTCAACAAAAGCGGCCCGGGATCGAATGCTGCCTCCAAAGTCTGCTTCAGCAGTAGCAAAGGCTGCAACATGCTGCTTTTGCCGGAACTATTGGCCCCGGCCAAAATGGTCAAAGGCCTTATTTCGATCGATTGTTCCGAATCGATTGACTTGAACCCCTCCACGGACAAGGCCGTAATGATGGGCACGGACTCATCAAGATTGCCAGATGTGGACACGGGATCCGTCACAGAGAATCTTCCCTACTTGAAATGGCCGGACCGGACTTCCGGTGCATGTTTCCACCAGATCTTGGCGCAGGTTCCGACCACGAAAGCCGCAAGCCTTCCCTCTATTTTCCAGGGGAATGGTCTGTAAGCCAAGCGAAATCGCTAGCGTTGCCTATTCCGGTTGATCCGTCAGGCCATTCTCCTCGGAAGATCCCCCATGTTCGGCGCAATAGACTGCCGGGCGGGGGAAGAGCGGGACAATTCCGAATAACTTCGCCCAGGCGAGCTTTCGCACCGTGGCGGCCCGGTTGCACTGGCCGCATAATTTCGGCCAGCCTTCGCGGTCGCGCAACACCCGGTGGCGCCACTTCTTTTCGTGGGATTGCCTTTCGAGCAGGGTCACGCCACGGCCTCGCAATTCCGATTCCATGATCCGGACCGCTTCGCGTTCCAGCCACTCGCCGAAGAATTCGACCTGATCGAGCAGCTCTTCGTTGGTCGATTGCCTGGCGCTTTCCCGGCATTTGTCGGGATTGAATTCCAGCTGGGGCATTCCAAACTTTCCCTGTCGAACCCTGGCAACCTTCCTTAGCCAACCTTCGGGGGCGCCAGCCGTTTTTCGAAAATGCACAGGTCATCGCCATCGGTGTAATAGTCCGGCACCCGCGCGCATAAATTGTAGTCGCACTTCAGATAAAAAGCGCGCGTGCGCTCGTAGTGGGGCGTTCCCGAGGTTTCGATCAAGAAGATCCGCCCTCCCTCACGCCGGGCATCGTCCTCGGCATGGCGCAGGAGTCTCTTTCCCCTGCCCTTCCCCTGGCTATCGACGGAAATCGCGATCCAGTAGAGGTACCAGGTGCGGTCGGTCATCGCCGCCGGCGCCCAGTAGACATAGCCCGTAACTTCCCCCTCTTCCACGAGCACCGCGGCACGGTGGCCCATTTCTTGGGTCGCGGCAAAATAGTCATCCAAGACCTCCTGAAGCGCCTCGACTTCAATCGGTTTGAACATGCCCGTGCGATCCGTCATGGCCACACACAAGGCAACATCGTCTGGTTCCAGAGGTCGTATCAGATCGGCCATCGCTTTCTCCGCTCAGTCAGCGGCACACCATTTGACCTCTTGCGCCAACGGACCCAGGGCAAGGGACCAGTCGATTGGTTTCAGAGGGAAAACGAATCGCAAGCCAAACAGATTTTCTATGAAGGAGGCAGCGGATCGGAACGAGCAAGAAGGGCTCGCTCATCAAAGTCGCCCATCAAGCCCACCTACGCCCATCAAGAAAGGATGGCGCGAATCGGTTCCCCTTCGTTGAGCGTGGGCCGTTCCGGCCGCCCGCCGTGACGATAGACGAGCTTCATGTTGTCCAAACCGAGGCAACTCAGGAAGGTCGCGTGCAGATCGTGAACATGCACCCGGTCTTTCACGGCATGCAAACCCAGCTCATCGGTGGCGCCATAAGTCAGACCCGGTTTGATGCCTCCGCCGGCAAGCCACATGGAAAAGCCGGTCGGGTTGTGATCGCGCCCATCTCCTTTTTCGCTCATGGGCGTGCGCCCAAATTCTCCGCCCCAGATGACCAGGGTTTCCTCGAGCAAGCCGCGCGCTTTCAGATCGCGAAGAAGCGCCGCCACGGGCCGGTCCATGGCCCGGCACTGTTCGGAGTGGTTTTTCTCAATCCCCGCATGGGCGTCCCAGCGGCTTCCCGGACCATGATAAAGCTGGACAAACCGCACGCCCCGTTCCACCAGTCGCCGCGACAACAAGCACAGCCGGCCAAACGATTCGGTTTCGGGCCGATCGGTGCCATAAAGCTCGTGCGTGGCGCGGGTCTCGGACGCCAAATCGATCGCCTCGGGTGCCGCCGCCTGCATCCGAAACGCCAGCTCGTAGCCTTCGATGCGCGCATCCAGTTCGGTGGCCAGCGGATGCCGTGCCTTCATCTCTTGATTGAGCGAATCGAGCAGGCGAAGTTTCGATTGATTGCGTGCAACGCTTGCTCCCTGGGGAGGGTAGAGATTTTGAATCGGCTCCTTCCCCTGCTCCAGCCGCGTCCCCTGGTAAACCGCGGGCATGAACCCGGCGCTCCAGTTGCGCGGCCCATTGACCACGGGACCTTTGCCATCCTGCAACACGACAAATGCCGGTAAATTATCCGATTCGCTGCCCAGGCCATAACTGACCCAACTACCCAGGGAAGGCCGCCCGCCCAGGATCGAACCGGTGTTCATCTGGCAAACACCCGAGCTGTGGTTGATCCCATCGGCATGGCAGGAACGCACCACGGTGATGTCATCGGCACAGGCGGCGATGTTGGGAATCCAGTCGGACATCCAAATGCCCCCCTGGCCATGCCGCGCCCATTTGCGCTGACTTGCAAGCAAGGGGGAACGGATCTCTCCCATCGAGGTAATGGGAATGCCAAAACTCTCAGGCAACCGTTGCCCAGCCAGGCGGTTGAGCAAGGGCTTGGGATCGAGCAGATCGAGGTGGCTCGGCCCCCCCTCCATGAACAGGAAGATGACACTCTTGGCCCGGCCCAAAGCGTGTGCGGCGTGGGGTTTGCCTGGCCCCGTGGCCAGGCCACCGGTGGCCGCTCCTCGGGCCTGCGCCGCTCCCCGGGCCTGCGATTGCAAAAGCGACATCAGTGGCAACATGCCGAAACCCAGCCCGGCCCGGCCAAGCCAGTCACGGCGCGTCTGTCCCAATGCCTGCTTGATGGAATCAGGGAGCATAAAGGAACCCGCTGGAATTGAACAGCACATGGCAAAGATCGGTCAATGCGGCCAGCTCGGGAGGATCGGCAGGGTTCGATGCGCCGCCCGTTTTCAAATCGCGGCCGTTTCCTGAAAGATCCTTGAGCATGCCGGTCTGGGTTTCAAAAGTCCAGCGCACCAGCTCCTTGCCTCCGCCCGGAATGGCCGTGGCGGGTGAAAAACCTCGGCAAATGCGCACATCGTCGATCAATCCATCGAACGCGGCTTCGAGCGCTCCGGCTTTGCCCACCTTGCTGCCAATGCGCATGGGGAGCATGGTCTCCATCGTTTCGGCGCTCAGTTCTCCGCTTGCACTCATGAGGCCCGTCCAGTCGAGTGCCGCCTCCTGGGCCGGCTCGTCGGGATTGGAAAGATCGCGCAACACGAACGCGATCTTGCCCCCTGATTTGCGACCGGAATGTTTGACCGAAACGGCGAGCTGATAGGGGTGATTGAGCTCAACTTTTTGATCGGAAAACAGCGCGATCTCGCGCACCTTGCCTTTTTCATCGCGGGCAAAGAACTGCATGACCAGCGTCTGCGGCTTGCGCCGAGACTGTTTGCCCGTAAGGCCCAAGCTCCAGCCCGCATGCTCCTTGTTGCCATCGTGGCGGGAAATCAGGGTGCGCACCGCCGCCGTATCCGCGACACTACGCGCCAGGAAGAACAGCTCGACCGTGAAGTCGCCCTTCTCCAGCGCGCCATCGTTGGCCGCTTCGAGCAAGGGACCCGGAGGGTTGAGGGAGAAGTTGATCGCCTGACCTTCATGGTGAGGCATCCGCTCGATGGGAAGCCGCACGATTCTCTCGCTGGCTTGATCCGATGCCAGTTGCTCCTGTTGCTTCAAGAATTCCAGGGCGCGGGACCGTTCCGTTTCGCTTGGTTCACGGCTCAACACTCGTTTCCAGGCCAGGTCAACGCGGCTTCGAGGATCACCCGCTTCCCGAGCCAGACTTTGCGCCAGGACGCGCGATCGCTCCAGCAGTTGCGGGCCATTCCAAAGCATCAGCGATTGCAAGGCGGTGGTCGTCGAATCGCGCATGGCCGTGCTTGCGATCGACTGGGGCAAGTCGAACTGATCGAGGAACGGATTGCGGGAGTTGCGAAGCACCTTCAGGTAGACCGAACGGCAAGGCACGCTCGCCTGATTTCCGGCCCCTCCCGTAGTTGGCTTGAGCTCACCGGTTGCCATGTAGAGGCCGTCGCGAATCTCCTCGGCGCCAAGACGCCTGGCCTGATGACGGGTGTAAAGCCGGTTGTCGGGATCGGCCTGAACGACCGCATCTTGCGCCGGCCGCGTCGACTGCCGATAGAACGCGGAAAGCACGATGAGGCGATGCAACTCTCTTAGATCCCAGCCCGAATTCACAAAGCGCTCCGTCAGCCAGTCCAGCAGTTCGGGATGAGTCGGTGCTCCCCCCAGCCGGCCAAGGTCGGAAGGCTGGGGAGCCAGGCCGCGGCCCATATGCCAGGCCCAGACGCGGTTGACCAGGGTTCGCGCCGTGAGCGGATTGTCGTCGCGGGTCAACCACAGGGCCAACGCCGACCTTCTTCCCGAAGAGTGAGGCAAGGACGAAATCGATGCGGGATTGGGATCAAGAAGCGTCAAAAACCCAGGTAATCGATCTTCCTTGGGGTTTTTGGGGTTCCTTGGATCGGGCGTCGGCGCCGAAACCGCACCCGGTTCGATCAGCGATTGCGCGCAAGGAAGGGGCTTGGGTTTGATCGTGTCGAATTTTGCCAGCTCTCGTTTGAGCGCCAGATACTCTTCCTTGGCCGAACCCTTGAGCCGGCCTTCGAGGCCGAGCAAGTCGTAATCGACCTGGCGCCAGCAAAGTTCGGCCAACTGGGTTTCGAGGGAATTCCGCTCGGCGGGATTCTTGCGAAGGATCGTCTGAATCTCGGGAGGAAATCTCTCGATGGCGGTTTTGGTAATCGCCTCTCGATGCGGCTTTTCAATCGTCGCGATTTTTTCGGTGATCGGCTTGGTTTGCTTCTCCCACTGGGCCAGGCTGCCAGCATGGCCCTCGGTGGCGCCTCGATCGGCGATCGACACCTCGTCGCGAGGCAGGATGTTGGCGAAGAAAGCACGCAGGCGGAAATAGTCCACCTGAAGGATCGGGTCGTACTTATGGTCGTGGCAGCGGGCGCACTGAAAACCCAGACCGAGGAAAGCATCGCCCACGGTATCGGTGATGTCGTTGAGGATGACATTCCACTGGCCGCGCGGATCGCGGTTGTTGTACTCGTAGATCCCATGGCGCAAGAAACCGGTCGCCACGATCCCCTTGGGGTCGCCGGGAAACAGTTCGTCGCCGGCGATCTGTTCTTGCAAAAACCGTTTCATCGACCGGTTCGCGTGAAATGTGTCGATGACATAGTCGCGGTAGCGCCACGCATGCGGCCGCTCATGATCGATCCGGTAGCCGTCCGAATCGGCGTAACGCACCAGATCCAGCCAGCGCGTGGCCCAGGCTTCGGCATGCTGCCGGCTCTGCAAAAGGCGATCGACGAGCCGCTCGTAAGCAGCCTCGCCATGGTCGGCTTTCCACGCATCGATTTCGGCCGGCGTGGGAGGCAAGCCCGTTAACGCGAGCGTGACCCGGCGGAGCAGATCTTCGGGATTGGCTTGAGGCGCCGGTTCCGCGCCCGTTGCCTCCATGCGGGCAAGCAAGAACCGATCGATCGGCGTTTTGGGCCAGTTGGCCCGTTGGAATTGCGAAGGAACCGCTTGCGGCCGGACCGCAAGAAAGGCCCACCACTGGCGTTCGTCGTCGCGTATCGGTCCCGATTTGCGCAAAGGCAGCGATTCGCTTGCGGAACCGTTCTTCGCCAAGAGGGCCGACCCGGTCCAAACGGCGCCCTCGTTGACCCATTTCTCCAGAGCCGCGATCTCCTTGGAGGATAAGGGGGCATCGGGCGGCATCGCCTTGCCCTGGCCGCGAATCCTCTGGATCAATCGGCTCTGTTGCGCATTGCCCGCAACGGCCGCGGGCCCATGGTCGCCGCCCGTCAGAATCGATTCGAGCGAATCGAGGCGCAGCCCCCCACGCTGCCTTGTGGACCCGTGGCATTTCTGACATTTTTCAACGAATAAAGGGCGGACTTCGGCTTCGAAATGTTTGAGTGCCTGAGGTGATGCCCCCGCCTGCGCGGTATCGGCAACGGTCGACCAGGCCAAAAGAAGGAGGAGGTTCATGAGCGCTACCGCGGGAGGGGGAATCGCTTCTTGAACATCATACCACCAATCTCCCTCCTGAAAGGAGCGCTCCGGAGACGGCACGGGGATGAACCGAATCGATGACCCGAGCGAAGCGACCGGCATATGGGCTTCCATGAGCCCAAAGCGCGGGCCTTCCCCTTGAGGATTTTCTAGCGCTGCTCGAAAAGGTCCTGATTCGAAAGGAAAAGGACATCCGATTTCTCGATGGCGTCGGTGTTGGCTTGATTCAACTCGTCCGCCATCTTGAAGCTGGTCTCGGCCTCCAACTGTTGCTTCGAAGTTTCTGGCCGCTCACGCCGGATCAGGGCCGAACCGATCGACAGCGAAACGGCCGCGGTCAAGAAAAGAGCTGCTGCCGCCACGCTCGCCGTGCGGTGTTTGCACGCCCAGCGAAACATGCGTACCGCGAGGGAATCCCGGTAAACGCTGACCGGCAGATCGGCCAGCCAGCGGCGCACATCGTCAGCCAGGATCTCCGCTCCGGCATAGCGATCCTTGGGAGTGCGCCCCATCGCCTTGAGCGTAATCGCCTCCAGCGCCGGGGAAATGGCCGGGTTCCGTGAGCGCGGAAGAGGAGGCGGCGCCTTCTTGACCTGTTCAAGAATTTCGGCCGCGTGACGGGCCTGATAAGGAGCGGAACCTGTCAGGATTTCAAAAAGGATGGCGCCGAGACTATAAATGTCCGATGCCTTCGTGGCCGGCTCACCGCTGGCAACCTCCAGACTCATGTAAGCCGCCGTGCCAATGATGGCATCCTGCGGTGCCAGCGGCTCGCCTCCAAAGCCTTGCAAGGTTTCGGCCTCACTGCCTACCTGCGACTTGCCATCCGAGGGAGCTTCCGGCTCGGCACCGGGGAGTTTTTTTCCATGCCCCCAACCCACCAGAGTCACCTCGCCGAAATCCCCCAGGACAACATTCTGCCCCTTGAGATCGCGATGAATGACCTGGCGCGAATGGGCGAAGGCAACCGCCTTGCAAAGCAGAACGAAACTGTCGAGCAAGGAAACCAGGTCAAGAGGACCAGCAACGTCGTTGGCCAGCCGCTCGTGGTAGTGATCGATCGCCTCGGCAAGCGTCGGGCCGCCAAGAAAGCGCATCGAATAGGCCCAATTCTCGGCGTTTGGCCCCGCCCCGATCAGGTCATAGACCGGTATGATGTTGGGATGCTCCAGTTGCCCGGTGATCCGTGCTTCACGAATGAACTGCGATAGCATCGCCGGCTTTTTCGCCAGGTCGGGGCGCAACGATTGGACGACCACCTCGCGGCTCAGGGCATTGTCCCAGGCAAGCCAAACCTGGCCAGGACCGCCCTTGCGGAACGATCGAAACTGAAAATAGCGTTCTGGTCCCGGAAGCGACGGGCCGGTCGAGATTGCCGCTGATTCCGCACCAATCGCCGAAGGGGTCGAAGATGCCTCCGAGCAAGAGCCATTAGGGCGAAGGTTGAGCGCCGCCTCGAACCGTTGAATCTGTTGTTGCGTGAGTAATCCGCGTTCGACCAGATATTCCATGAGGGAAGGCTCACCCGATGCCAGCCAGGTCCGGCCCGCCTCGGCCACTGCCGGACAGACAAGTGCCCCCTCATCCATCGCCTTCAGAAGAATTTTTAAGTCGCTTTCGCAAGCCATGACGGCGATCTCCGCGTTATCCGGGCGCCACGCAAGATTTGGTTCAAAGAATGAACGAAAGGGAACAATTCACAAAACGCTATAGGTCGGGGGGGCGATTCCCCAGCTTCTAGTGCCGGATTCCGGCCGGAAATACGGCCAAAAATCGGCAAAGCACTGGTCGCGGCACATTCCTTGGCCGCCCAGTGTTCCTCGAAATTCATGATACCAAGGGGGGATAGAACGTCCCCATGGATCAACCAGAGACCTGGTTGGGGCGCGAGATTAGCCTCCTAGAGTTCCTTCGAAAAACACGATACCCAGGGGGGGAATCGTTACTTCCGCGTGGGCGGCCCAGATGCCGTGCTGGCCGGGATGCGCTTGAATCGCACCCGCGTTACCGATGTTGCCGCCTCCATAGTGGGAGGCATCGCTATTGAGCGCCTCTTTCCAGGTGCCCGCCCAGGGGAAGCCCAGGCGGTAGCTGAAGCGGGCCACCGGAGTCAGCCCCATCACGCAGACCATCGCCTTGCGATGGTCGTGGTTCCAGCGGATCCAGGCGAGGATGCCATTTTCCGGATCGTCGCAGGAAACCCACTCGAAACCGGCCGGGTTGCAATCGCCCCAGTGCAGGGCCGGGCTCTCTTTATAAAGACGCGCGGCATGGCAGACCCATTCGAGCACGCCTTTATGGAAATCCCACTGCAGCTCGTGCCAGTCGAGGCTCTTGTCGTGATCCCATTCCGCACCCTGGCCCCATTCGTCGCCCATGAACAAAAGCTTTTTGCCCGGAATCGCGATCTGGTAACCGTAGAGGGTGCGCAACTGAGCATAACGCTGCCATTCGTCCCCCCACATCTTGTCCAAGATCGACTTCTTCATGTGCACGACTTCGTCATGCGACAAAGGAAGCACAAAGTTCTCGTTGAAGCCGTAAAGCCCGCGGAAGGTCAACTCGTGCTGATGGAAGCGCCGATGAATCGGATCGCGCTCGAAATGCTTGAGCGTGTCGTGCATCCACCCCATATCCCACTTGTAATCGAAACCCAGGCCCCCTTCTTCGGGGGAACGGCTGACGCGCGGCCAGGCGGTCGATTCCTCGGCAATTGAGATGGCTCCAGGGAAAGAGGTGTGAATCTCCTTGTTGAGCTGGCGCAAAAGGTGAATCGCTTCAAGGTTTTCCCGGCCGCCGTAAGTATTGGGGATCCATTCGCCCGGGCCGCGCGAGTAGTCGAGGTAAAGCATCGAGGCGACCGCGTCCACGCGGATGCCGTCGATGTGGTAGTACTCAAGCCAGAAGGCCGCGCTCGACACCAAAAACGAGCGCACTTCATGGCGGCCGTAGTTGAAGATGCACGAATTCCAGTCGCGGTGAAATCCCTGGCGCGGATCGGCGTGCTCAAACAGGTGGCTGCCGTCGAAATAAGCGAGGCCATGTTCGTCTGAGGGGAAGTGGCTGGGCACCCAGTCCAAAATCACGCCGATGCCATGCTGATGCAGAGTGTCGATCAGGTACATCAAGTCTTGCGGCGAGCCCATCCGGCTCGTTGGGGCGAAGTAGCCGCTCGTCTGGTAGCCCCACGACCCATAAAAGGGATGCTCGGTCAGGGGTAAGAATTCGATATGCGTGAAGCCCAGTTTGTTGACATGGGCGGCGAGCAGCGGGGCGAAGTCGCGGTAACTCAAAAACTTGTCCGGATCGTCGGGCGAGCGCATCCAGGAGCCCAGGTGGACTTCATAGATCGACATCGGCCGGTCGTGCCGTTGCAACTGAGAGCGGTGGCCCATCCATTCGCCGTCGTGCCACTGGTAGTCGAGGTTGGCGATGACCGAGGCGGTGCGCGGCGGCTCTTCCGTGGCGAAGGCAAACGGGTCGGCTTTCTCGACGGAATAATTCCCCAGCCGCGAGGAGATGTGGTACTTGTAGATCTCCCCCTGGCCGACGCCGGGGATGAAGATCGTCCAGAGGCCCGATTCCCCATGGGGGTGCATCGGGTGGCGCCAGCGGTCCCAGTGGTTGAACGATCCGACGACATGCACCGAGCGCGCGTTCGGCGCCCAAACCGTGAACCGGGTGCCGGGCACTCCGCCGTGGCTCGTCAGGTGGGCGCCTAGCTTTTGATAAAGCCGGTGGTGGTTCCCCTCGTTGAACCAGTAGGTATCATCGGCGCTCAGCCAGGAACCTTGCGAAGTCTCATTCACCGGCTTGAACTCCTGATGCGATGGCAACCGGTAAGGAAGGGAGATATCACCATCGTCGCTGAAGGTTCATCTTATCGTGATGTTTGCGACTGCGATCAATGATCTGGACGGCTTTGGCAAAATCCCTTGCAAGCGGCCGTTAAAGAGGTTACAAGCCAAACGACCCTGGACCGTGGGCCGAAAAATGCCCCGGGAACAACCTCCGCCGCGACAACGGCGTGGGGTAAGGGAGAATCACGCAAGCGAGGATGGCGGTCATGGAGCATAAATCCAGGTTGGGTCGGGGCTTAGAGGCGCTTTTGAGCGGCCCCGAAGGTGGCGAAAACCTCTCGTCCCAAACCGCTCCGATCGATTCGCTCGTCACCAATCCGCTGCAGCCACGCCGCCATTTCGACGAGGACGAACTCGCCTCCCTCACGGCCAGCATCCGCGAACAGGGGGTTTTGCAACCCGTCATTGTCCGCCAGGTCGACGGCCAATGGCAATTGATCGCCGGGGAACGGCGCTTTCGCGCGGCCAAGGCGGCCGGTTTGACCGAGATTCCGATTCGCGTCGTGCAGATGGACGACCAGCAGGTCCTCGAAGCGGCCCTCGCCGAAAACATCCATCGCGCCGATCTCAATCCGATCGAAAAAGCGCAAGGGTTCCAGGAACACTTGCGCCGTTTTCAGCAGACACACGATCAGCTGGCGAAAAAACTGGGGCTCGCCCGGTCCACCATTACAAACTTGGTCGCCTTACTCGACTTACCCCAGGAAATTCAAACCGCCTTGCAAGCCGGGCAGATCACGACCGGGCATGCCAAGGTGCTCAAGGGCGTCGACGCCGAACGGCAGCTAACGCTTTGCCGCGAGATCATTGCCCGGGGTCTATCCGTGCATGCCCTGGAAGATCAGGTGCGCGCCAAGCCCGACCTGGGCGCAGGCGATGCCAAAGGCTCGAAACCCGAGAAAGCCCAGAAAACGGAAAAGTCGGCCGACATCCGGGCGATTGAAGAAGAACTGCGCGGGATCTTGTCGGTCAAGGCCGAGGTGAAACTGCGCGGCGACGAATCGGGCTCGCTCGTGATCGAATTCCAAAACAACGACGACTTCGAACGGATCGTCGACCGCCTGCGCGGCCGAGCAAGCCACAGACGAGCCGCTTGATTCTTTTGCTGTCGCGCCGAGGCGCGTTTTCTCTTTTCGCGCCGAGGCGCGTTTTCTCTTTTCGCGCCGAGGCGCGAGAAAAGCAAGTACTTCGTTGATTGACTTGGCCCAGGCAGCCTTTGCCTGGGCTTTTTCGTTGGATGGGACCATTCCTTTCTCGAAGCACCTGGTCGGCTCTCGCATGCCGACTCAGGTGGCCTCGTGTCCGCGGTTCTGCCTGCGCGTCACCCGACCTCCTAAACTAAAACCGGATGCTCATATCACGAGGAAACCATGAAATCATCGACCATCGCGCTCACGCTGTTGATCGGAGCTCTGGGAATGTCGCTTGTCTTTGCCGATTCCAAAATCACCTATCCCGCCGCCAAGCGGACCGAGATGGTGGAGGAACTTCACGGCACCCCCGTGGCCGACCCCTACCGGTGGCTCGAAGACGATGTCCGCAAATCGGACGAGGTGCGCAGTTGGGTCGAGGCCCAATCGAAACTGACCACCGACTACCTGGCCGCGATTCCCGAACGCGAAGCGATCAAAAAACGCCTGACGGAGCTTTGGAACTATGAAAAATTCTCCGTTCCAGAAAAGCACGGCAAAAACTACTTCTATTTGAAAAACGATGGGCTGCAAAATCAGTCGGTCTTTTACAAGCAAGAGGGGCTCGAAGGCCCGGCCGTGGCCTTGCTCGACCCCAACTCCTGGACCAAGGACGGCACGGTTGCGCTGGGATCCGTGTCGTTCAGCGACGATGGCAAACTGGCCGTGTATTCGGTCAGCGAAGCCGGCTCCGATTGGAGCACCTTGAAGGTGCTCGATGTCGCCAGCGGCAAGACCTCAAGCGACGAACTGAAATGGGTCAAATTCTCGGCCCTGGCCTGGACCAAGGACGGCAAGGGTTTCTTCTACAGCCGTTTCGATGAGCCGAAAAAAGAGGCCCAGTTTCAAAGCCTCAACCTGAACCAAAAACTGACTTTCCACAAACTGGGCACGCCGCAATCGGAAGATGTGACCGTCTACCAGCGCCCAGACCAGCCCACCTGGGGTTTCACGGGCGTGGTCACCGACGATGGCAAGTACCTGGTCTTCACCGCACGCACCGGCACCGATGCGCGCAACCGCGTCTTCATCAAGGACCTGGCCAAGCCGCTCACCGACGCGCCGGTCGAAATCGTCGCGAATTTCGAAAACGAATACAGCCTGATCGAAGGTCAAGGCGACACGCTTTATTTCAAAACCGACCTCGACGCCCCCAACGGCCGCGTCATCGCGATCGACGCCACCAAGCCGGAAAAAGCCAACTGGAAGGAAATCATCCCCGAGACCAAGGAAGCGCTACGCGGCGTGTCCTTGCTGGGTGGGAAACTGGTCGCCAATTACCTGAAGGATGCCAAGACCCAGGTCAAGATCCTCGAACTCGACGGCAAGTTCGTGCGCGAGGTCGCCTTCCCCGGAATCGGAACCGCCGCCGGATTTGGCGGCAAGCCGGAAGACCCGGAGACCTTCTACACCTTCAGCAGCTACGCGACCCCGCCGACGATCTACCGTTACGATGTGAAAACCGGCGAAACGAATCTCTACCGCCAGGCCAAGGTCAAGTTCGACCCCGCCCTTTATGAGACCAAGCAAGTCTTTTATTCTTCGAAGGACGGCACCAAGATCCCGATGTTCATCACGGCCAAGAAGGGAATTTCCCTCAATGGCCAGAACCCGACCATCCTCTATGGGTACGGCGGCTTCAACATCCCAATGACTCCCGCCTTCAGCGTGCCGATCGCGACCTGGATCGAAATGGGGGGCATCTACGCGGTCGCCAATCTGCGCGGCGGCGGCGAATACGGCAAGTCCTGGCACAAGGCGGGAACCAAAGAACGCAAACAAAATGTGTTCGATGACTTCATCGGCGCCGCCGAATATCTGATCGCCGAGAAGTACACGAGCACGCCCAAACTGGCGATCCGCGGCGGCAGCAACGGCGGCCTGCTCGTCGGTGCCTGCATGGCCCAGCGTCCCGATCTCTTCGGCGCCTGCTTACCTCATGTGGGAGTGATGGACATGCTGCGCTTCCACAAATTCACCGCCGGCCGCTACTGGACCGATGACTACGGCAGCCCGGACAAGCCCGAAGAATTCAAGTCGTTGGTCAAGTACAGCCCCTACCACAACCTCAAGCCGGGTACCAAGTACCCGCCCACGATGGTGATCACGGCCGACACCGACGACCGGGTCGTCCCCGGCCACAGCTTCAAATTCGCCGCGCAGTTGCAATATTGCCATGCAGGCGAAGCGCCCGTACTCGCCAGGATCGAAACCCGCGCCGGTCACGGGGCCGGCAAGCCGACCTCGAAGCAGATCGAGGAAGTGGCGGATGAATACGCCTTCCTGGTGAAGAATTTGAAGATGGAAAAGTAATCAGGCCGGACAGAAAAAGGCCCCGGGAGCAGGAACTCCCGGGGCCTTTTTTGTTTTGCGTCGTTTTCCCGCTGAGTGATTCGTGCCGACAAGTAAACACAGGACAGAGTGCCCAAGGCTTATCCGTTAAAATGCTTTTAATAGCCCTATTTTAATGCAGAAATCCTAAAAATTTCATGGACCTCGGTCTCTGTAGATTTTTTCCCGATAATAATCGTCTTGTTTGATTTTGGCACAAAAAAGAACCCATAGCTTTTTTGTTCTGGCCCCCAGTCATCGTCATCGCCAACACAGTCTTCCGGTTTGTTCGGAAATGGCCTGGCAAATCCGGTGGAATGTCCGTGAGTACGAAAACAAAATGTCATTTCCGTTGCCGATTCGGAAAGGGGATCGGCCCGAAAACCGTCCCAACCCTGTTCGAAAAGGGCAATCACCATGAATCTCTCGAAATCAACGACGGGCAAACCTAACGGATCGTGGTGGAAATCGTATTCGCCTCCTGATTGATCCCCTTTGTGTTTGCGCCATAGCTTCACCCAGTCATTCTCATTGGTGATACGAAGGTAGCTCTTCTCGCCAATCTGACTGTGCGCTCCGGAAAGGGCGACACACGGCAACACTACGTGTACCGGAGCGACTGTTGGTTCCCGAAGGCTGTTTAGGCCGGCAAGGACGGGAAGGATCATCACCGAAGCCAGGACGGTGCTTTTCATGGAGGCTTTCCCTTCATTTTTTGAGACCAAACGCAGTTTTTGAGATCAAACGCAGGGCTCCGCCTCGCGATGACTATGGCGATTGGAAATCGAAAGGACCTTGTTCAACAAGAAAACGAGCAGACAATGAGCTGGCCTTATCCTTTAAGAGGAGCTTGATTGCATTACTTCAAAGCAGGGAATCGGAAAGCTTCTTCTAGCTTATCCTCCAACAAAAATCGCCTTTCCATGACGATCATCTTGTTCGATTTTGGTACAAAAAAGAATCCATAAGCTTTTCGTACCGGTTCCGGATCTTCGTCCTCGCCCTCGTTTCCAGAGTCTTCGGGATTGTTTGGAAATGGCCTGGCAAATCCAGTTTGATGCCCCTTAATGTGAAAACGAAAAATTATTTTCTCGGCCGTCTCGGAAATGGAATCGGCCTGAAATCCGTCAAGATATTCAGCGGGTGCTTCAAAGAGAGCAATCACCATGTATCGTTCAAAATCGACGATGGGCAAATTCAACGGGTCGTAGTGAAAATCGTATTCGCCTTCAGGCTTTTCTCCCTTGTGCTTGTGCCACAGTTTGACCCAGTCTTTCAAGTTGGAGATGCGAAGGTAGCTCTTCTCGCCCACTTGACTGTCCACTCCGGAAAGAGCGACACACGGCAACACTACGGGCGCCGGGGCGACGCTCGGCGCGCTCAAACCGTTCAGACCTGCGCATAGAGGCACGGCCAGCAGCAAAACCAAAAAGGTGCTTTTCATGGGATCGACCTCGGTGAACGGGAGGAGGAGTGAAGCAATCCCTATCGGGCCAATCCATCCGTTGTCGCAAAAAAGGATTGCCTGAGTCAACGGCGTCTTGCTTTGCATTTGCGTCGATTCAACCACGAATCGTGCTCGCGTTCGTCCGCATTATCCCACCCGGTAGGGGCTGTACCCATAATACTTGGGCCGGTCGTCCAACCGCACATGAAGCCACGACACGCCGGCTCCGGCCGTGCTCAACCAGACCGGTTTGGATCCAAGACGCCCTGCCATGGCGTTGGCCACTTCCTGCCACAACGCCTGCTGTTGAGATTCGGGCGCGCTACGCAGGAAGGCCGCCAGGTGGCCATAGTCACTCGCTGGACCCTTGGGACAGGGCACCACCAAAATTGCATCCTTGCCAAGATTGCTGAAGACGACGATTTCCTTAAGGTCATCGAACTGCTCTGCAAAAGTCTGTGCGTCCGGCCTCGACGCCAATCCCGGATCAGGGAGCAGAACGCATTCGAAGGTGCGGCTCACCGTCTTGTTCGTGATCGGCGGTGTTTCGAAGCGAAAGGCGGAGAAGTTTGCATCGGCGAGCAGTTTGCCGAAAAAGGAGCGGAAGGCAGCATCGCCTCGCCATAACTGCAAAACCTGTTCATAGGTCAGCGGCTTCGCATCCTGTTCGATCACAAAGCGCCGCGCACGGCCTTGCATCGTTTCTTCGGTGCGAGCGGTCCACATCGGTTTGTTTTCCCCGTTCAACTCACTGGACCGGATCTGGCCAAGTGGTGCCCTTCTCGCTCAATTCTTGGGAAACCGCTGGAGTTCGCGATAAATGCCGATGCCGGCGCTCAGCGCGAAAAGCAAAACGATTCCGACCCAATATCCCCCGGGAATCAAATACCTGCTTATGATTCCGAGCAAGAAGAATCCCGCAACCATCACCTTCGTTGGTACGTTGGTCGAGGCGTCGTAAAAGAACCAGCCCGTCATGATCGCGCCAAGAATCGAAACAAGCACGGAATAGTCGAACATGGCTGAGTTCTCCTTCGTGCCGACCTCGATTTCCCCCCTTTAATCAGTCGCCACCGAGGGCCAACGCCAAAGTGACCGCCAAGCAAGTCCAGGCAACGCGAGCATTCACTCGTGCATACAAACCAAAGCGGCGGCTTTGGACATGTCAGGGGCACAATGCCATCGGAGCCGTTGCCGGGCCAAAAAGACAAAGAAACCCGTGCAGTGAATCCTCATTCGTCAAACAGGCCACCCGGCGTTTTGAGCTTTGCTTTATCTTTGGCGGCAACGGAAGGGTCGGCAACAGCTTCGATTGCGGGTGCTTCACCCGGTTCACCGGCTGCCTCCCCCAAAAGCGCGAGAAACCCGGCCTTATCCAGCACCGGCACGCCGAGTTCCCGGGCCTTGGCCAGCTTGCTGCCAGCTTCTTCACCGGCGACCACATAGCTCGTCTTTTTCGAGACCGAACCGGTTGCCTTGCCGCCACGGTCCTTGATCATCCGCTCCGCCGTGTCCCGGTCGAGGCCTTCGAGCGTGCCGGTGAGCACAAAGGTTTTGCCGGTCAGGTCAACCGTATGCGCCGGCCCGGCGGTCACGATCGCATCGGTCATGACCCCCAGTTCTTTGAAGCGAGCGATCGTTTTTTGGCCCACTTCGCCGTGTAGCCATTCGAACAGACTCTGCGCCCGCTCCGGACCCATTCCGGGCAAGTTGGCCAGTTCTTCTTGCGACAAAGAAAGCAATCCCTCGATCTTGCCCACGCGGCGGGTGATGTCTTCGGCGATCGTTTCGCCGATGTGGCGAATGCCGATCCCGGCAAGTAAGCGCGCCAGTCCCCTGCCCTTGCTGTCTTCGATCCCCTTGATCAGATTGGCGGACGACTTTTCCCCCATGCGAGGCAGCGCTTCGATCTGCTCTTGTGTGAGCAAATAAAGATCGGGCAAGTCCTTGACCAGGCCCTGATCTACCAGGAGGTCGACCGTCTCCGAGCCGAGGCCTTCGATGTCCATCGCATTGCGCATGGCGAAGGCGCGCAGGCGCCGTTTGAGCTTGGCGGTGCATTCGTTGCCCGTGCAGCGGAAGAATGCTCCCGCGGCATCGCGCGTCACCGGCGCGCCACAGACGGGACACTCGCTGGGAAACGCAAAAGACTGTTCGTCGCCTTTTCTGAGCTCGGGCAAGCTCTGAATCACATAGGGGATGATCTCCCCCGCTTTTTCGACGATGACCGTATCGCCAATGCGGATGTCCTTGGTCGTGATGAAGTCGGCATTGTGCAGCGAGGCGTTGCAGACGGTCGTGCCGGCGAGCTTCACCGGTTCCAGCCTTGCCACGGGGGTCAGCGTACCGGTCTTGCCTACTTGCAGGTCGATCGCGATCAACTTGGTGCGCGCCTGTTCGGCCGCAAACTTGTAGGCCACCAGCCAGCGTGGCGCCTTGGCCGTGGTGCCCAGCTGCTCGCGCTGGGACAGATCATCGACCTTGATGACCAGGCCGTCGGTCTCGTAAGGAAGACCGTGGCGGGTCTTGTCCCACTCTTCGATCTTTGCCAGCACCGATTCGAGATCGTCGTGGCGGGTGATCAGCGGATTGACCGACAGTCCAAAGCTCTTGAACCGCTCAAGCAGTTCCCAGTGGGTTTTGACCGTCAGGCCCTGAGCGAAGCCGACACCGTGCGCGAAAAAACGCATCTTGCGGCTGGCGGCCGTTTTGGAATCAAGCAGCTTGAGCGAACCGGCGGTGAAGTTGCGCGGATTGGCATAGACTTCTTCGCCTTTTTCGCTGCGAGCGGAATTGATCGCATCGAAGTCGGCGCGGGTCATGTAAACCTCGCCGCGCACCTCGATCAGGGTTGGCGGCTTTTCCGCGCCGCGAAAACGCAAAGGCAAGCCGCGCGTGGTGCGCAAGTTGACCGTGATGTCGTCGCCTTTTTCGCCATCGCCGCGGGTCGCGCCCAGCACGAACAGGCCATTTTCAAAGGTGGCCGAAACGGCGACCCCATCGATCTTCGGTTCGACGACATAGCGCACCTGGGCGCCGCCCAGAAGCTTGCGCACCCGCGCATCGAAATCGCGCACCATCTGCGGGTCGTAGCTGTTGTCGATCGAAAGCATCGGCGCGCGATGCGTGATCTGCACGAAGCCGTCGATTGGCTTGCCGCCAACGCGCTGGGTGGGACTGTCGGGCGTGCGCAGTTCGGGATATTGCTCTTCGAGCGCAATCAGCTCGGCCATGAGCCGGTCGAACTCGCGATCGGCAATCTCGGGCTTGGCCTCGGTGTAATAGAGGTGATTGTGGTGTTCAAGCTCCGCCTGAAGCTGCCGCGCCCGCTGGGTGGCTTTCTTAGTCGCTTGGTTGCTTTCCACGCCCCGATCCCCAGTTCAACCTAGATGACGACGATAGAAATCCCTCGCGAGAGCGCGAGCAAAAAACAGGAAAAAAAAAGGCCCCTGGGAGGGGCCAAGAAATCTCCCAGGGAGTCCTCGGAAACGAGAACTAGCCGATCCAGGTTTGATCGGCGGGGGTCCATTCGGTCAGTTCGTTCGCGGCGAACCAGAGGGCGATTTCTCCCTTGGCGTTGTCGACGCTGTCGGAACCGTGAATGAGGTTGTTCTGGATGCTGATACCGTAGTCGCCGCGGATCGTGCCGGGAGGCGCCTTGGCGCCGTCGGTGGCGCCGATCATGCCACGCGCAACCGCGACCGCTTCGCGGCCTTCGAGCACCAGGGCCACGGTGGGACCGCCGGTCAGAAAGGAAACCAGGCTGCCAAAGAAGGGGCGTTCCTTGTGGACCGCATAGTGCTTCGAGGCCAGGTCGGCGCTGGCGTGAACCAGTTTCAGGCCGACAATTTTCAGTCCCTTCTGCTCGAAGCGGGACAAAATCGTCCCGGCAAGACGCCGTTGCACCGCGTCGGGCTTGAGCAGGATCAAAGTCCGTTCCATGAGAATCCTCAAATGTTTCAGGGCGCCGCGCTTGAGCACGGCAAACCCGAGTCGTTTCTGATTTTTTAGCGATTGAGGCCGATTTTTCCGGGGTTTTTGAACCGCGTGAGATCCAAGCAAAAACCCCGTCGAAGGAAGCTCCTTCGGCGGGGCCGGAACAAAGAGGCAAGGATAGGTCTAACCGAAAGCGGTTCGTCAGGTCAATTTCATTTCCTAAAAAATGTGAAGTCATCATGATGGCAAGCCCGAAACGAAGCTTGAACGCCATCTTTCTCGGAAGACTTCGTCTTTTTGGGGTAGGTGGGCAAAAGGGGCGTTTTCATGTGGAAGAGCGGGACGATCAACGGCGTCATTCTCAAAGAGACCAAGGCCTACAACGACGCGCGCGGCTGGCTTTGCGAATTCTTCCGGCTCGATGAAGTCCCTCCGGAATTCCACCCGGTCATGGGCTATATCAGCATGACCAACCCGGGCGTATCTCGCGGCCCCCACGAACATTACGACCAGGCCGACCTGTTTTGTTTTCTCGGGCCTTCCGACTTTGAAGTGTGGCTTTGGGACAATCGGGAGAAATCCTCCACCCACTGGGTGCGCCAAATCATCACCCTCGGCGCCAGCCGGCCGGCTTCCCTGATCGTGCCTCCGGGCGTCGTGCACGCCTACCGCAATGTCGGTTCTTCTTCGGGACTCGTTTACAACTTTGCCAATCGGCTCTACAAGGGCCATAACCGCAAGGAAGAAGTGGACGAAATTCGCCACGAAGCCGATCCCAAGTCGCCTTTCAAACTGGAACACTAGTTCGAACAGCGCCAGGGCATTCGATCAGGACCCGAGGTGTTTCCTCGGGTCCTTTTTTTGTTTTTTTGTATCGTGGGCGAGAATCCGAGATTCTCGGATCCAGGCCGGCCTCAACCTTACCGAGGCTTTCCTTTCAATCGGAAGTTGTCATGCTACCTATCGCGCTATTGTTTGTATCCAATGCCTTCATGACCTATGCTTGGTATGGCCATCTCAAACACAAGGATCTGCCAATCGCTTACGCGATTCTTTCGAGCTGGGCGATCGCCTTTTTCGAGTATTGCTTCATGGTTCCGGCCAACCGGATCGGCCATGGCTACTTCTCGGCGCCGCAGCTCAAAATCATCCAGGAGGTGATCACCCTCATTGTCTTCGCCGTCTTCTCCACCTGGTACTTGGGAGAAGCACTCCGCTGGAACCACTGGCTGGCCTTTGTGATGATCCTGGCCGCCGTGGCGGTGATGTTCGGCTTTGAAAAGAAAGACGAGCTACCAAAAGAGGAAACGACGACCGTTCTCGAAAAAAACCCGGAGGCTTAATAACCACGAGGTTGCCAGCCTAGGCCAATAACTCGTTGACCACGCGGTGGCCGGTTCCCTCCACCAGGCCGGCGGCGCCGCCGGGACGTTGAAAGACGAGCGTCTTGGGGTTCAGACCAAACAATTGCAAGAGCGTCGCGTGGAAGTCGGTATGCTTGACGACCCCTTCCACCGCCTTGTGACCGAGTTCATCGGTTTTGCCGTGCACATGGCCCCCCTTGAAGCCGCCGCCGGCCAGCCACGAACTGAAACCATAGGTGTTGTGATCGCGCCCCTTGTTCTTCTCGTTCTGGACCACCGGCAACCGGCCCATCTCCCCGCTCCAGAAGACCACGGTCGAATCGAGCAAACCGCGCTTCTTGAGATCGGTCACCAACGCCGCGCTGGGCCGATCGACCTTGCGGCACTGCGAAGGCAACGCCGTCAGGATCGAGCCATGATGATCCCAGTCCTGGTTGCCTGAGCAGACCTGAACAAAGCGCACCCCGCGCTCGATAAGCCGCCTGGCGATCAGGCAGCGCGTGCCGAAATCGCGCGTCACCGGATCGGCATCCTCGATGCCGTACATGCGCTTCGTATCGGCCGACTCCTGGCGCAGATCGAGTGCTTCCTTGGCGGCCACCTGCATCTTGCCCGCCAGTTCATAACTCAAGATGCGCGCGTTCAGATCGTGTTCGCCAGGCCTTTGGCTCAGATGCTCCTGATTGATCTGATCGAGGTAGTTCAAAAACCGCTTCTGCACCGCTCCTTGCAAATGCGCCGGCGGATCGAGATTGGGCACGCGCGGTTCGGCGGGCCGAAACACCGTCCCCTGATACAAGGTCGGCAACCAGCCGCTCGACCAGTTGTTGAGCCCCTCCACCGGCAAACCGCGCGGATCGGTCAACACGCAGTAAGCGGGCAGTTCCTGGCTGGCGCTGCCGAGCGCATAGGTCAGCCAGGAGCCGAGCGCCGGCCGGCCCGCCGTGGCCGAGCCGGAGTTGAGCGCCAGGATCGACTGACCGTGATTGTTGACCCCGGTATGCATCGAGCGCACGAGGGTGATGTCGTCGGCAATCGCCCCCATGCAGGGAACCAGCTCGCTCATCTCCGTACCGCACTGGCCGTACTTGCGAAACTTCCAGGGGCTGCCAAAGAGCTTTGCGCTAGCTTCGCCCGCGTTGTCGTACTTGATTTCCCCGGAAAACGACTTGCCATCCTGCTTGGTCAGCTCGGGCTTGGGATCAAACAGATCGATATGGCTCGGGCCTCCCTGCATAAACAGAGAGATCATTGCCTGGGCCTTCGCGGGCCGCTCAGGTCTCTTGGGCTTCAGATCAAACACATCGGGTTCGAGTTTGGGCTGCTTGGGCGGCGCCGAGCGCAACTGATCCTGATGCATCAACCAGGTCAGGGCAAGCGCCCCCAGATTCAACCCCTGGCTCGCCAGAAAATGCCGGCGGCTGGAATGCCGTGCTTCGTCAAAACTTTGCATGACTTGAGCCCTTCATCAATCGATGTAAAGGAAGGGGTTGGAACTAAAAAGCGCCTGGCAGAAATGAGCCAGGGCCAGATGCTCGGCGGCAGGCTTTTTGGCATCGGCCTTCACCGAGGACGATTGCGCGAATTCGCTTTTTTGCTGCGATAAAAACTGCGCCGCCGTCTCGACCTGTTTGGCCGTGGGAAGCTGGCCCAGCGCCTGTTGCCAGGCCTTCTTGATTTGGGCGGTTGGGTCCTTGCCGGCTTCTTTTTCGATCCGCGTTGCGAAGACCTCCGCCTGCTCCACGACGAATCGGTTATTCATCAGCACGAGCGCTTGGGGTGCGACCGTGGAACTGGCGCGCCGCTCGCAATTGGGATTGAGCAAGGGCGCATCAAACGATTCGAGCACACCGAGGGGCAGGCTGCGGCGCACCTGGATATAGATGCTGCGGCGTCTTTCCTCCGGACCTGCGGGCTGGGCTTTTTTGGCGGGCCGGCCATCACCATCGAGGCTGCCCTGACCGACGACGACTTCGCCCGTCTCATCCTTGCTCACCGGGACCGCGGGACCAAACAGCGGCGTGTGCAGGTTGCCGCTGACCGAAAGGATCGAGTCGCGCAGTTCTTCCGATTGCAGTCGCCTGACGAAAAAGCGGCCAAGCAGGCGATTGTCCGGATCGGCCGCATCGAGCGCCGGCGTGCGCTTCGACGATTGCCGGTAGGCGGTCGAAGTCATGAGCTGCCGGTGCAGTCGTTTGAGCGTCCAGTTACCCGAGACCAAATCGCTGGCCAGCCAGTCGAGCAGCTCGGGGTGAGAGGGCCGACCGCCGAGGAAACCGAAATCGGCCGGGTTCTCCGCTAGCCCTTTGCCGAAATGATTGAGCCAGATCCGGTTGACGAGCACCCGGGCCACCAGGGGATGCTTGCCGCTGGTCAGATGTTGCGCGTAAGCCAGGCGGCGGCCGCTGGTCGCTAGCTTGGATTTCGCCTCAAAGATCGCTTTGGCGGAATTCGGATCGGCAAGCACGGTCAATTCGGCGGGAGGCAGGGCCTGTTTGGGTTGTGTCACTTCCCCGCGAAAAAAGAGATGCGTGACCGGCACCTTTCCCGGGATTTCCGTCAACGCCTGGACATGATTTTCCGGCGGGCGCATCGCTCTCACCTTGGCGATCTTGTCCCCATATTCCTTGGTGATCGCGGTGAAGGCCGCGTTGTCATAAAGCGTGACATTGCCCGGATCGACGAGGACTCTGGGGTACTCGCGCAGCAGATCATTTTGTTTCGCGGTGCGCTTATCGGGAGCCATGTTGCGAGCGGCCCTGAGCGGTTCGCGCATCTCTGCGGGGGCCACGAGTAATTCTTTTTCCAGCACCTTGTTCACCAGAACGAGCACCGCCTCGGCCTGTTTTTTTTCCATCTCGCGCGCTTCTGCGTCTACCTTCGTCGCCTTCTGGCGATCGGCATCGCTCCAGAGCGAGATCAGCCGCTGATCGGGGGTGCGCCAGTTGGCCGGATCGAGCGCCGGCTCGAAGATCGCGCGCATGCGATAGTAATCTTCCTGAGAGATCGGGTCGTAGCGGTGGTCATGACACTGAGCACAACCGACCGTCAAACCCAGAAGCGAAGTCGACACGATCTTGATCGTTTCGGCAATCGCCTCATTGCGGCCGATCAGCGTGTTGGCCTCGCCGTCTGCGGTACCATCAGGTCCCATGCGCAAAAACCCGGTCGCGATCAACTTGTCCTGTTCGGCCGGAGTCAGGTTGGTGTAAGGGGGTTTGAGTTCTTCATCGCCTGCGAGTTGCTCGCGAATCAATTCGCTAAAGGGGCGGTCGGCATTGAGCGAGCGAATGAGATAATCGCGATACTTGTAGGCGTAATTGCGCTCGCGATCCAGCGTCGTGTAGCCGTCGCTGTCGGCATATCCGGCGACATCAAGCCAGTGGCGCGCCCAGCGTTCTCCGTAGTGAGGCGAAGCGAGCAGGCGATCGATCAGCCGTTCATAAGCTTGAGGGTCGGCGTCTTTTTCAAATTGTTCGATCGCTTCCGGTGTCGGCGGCAAACCGGTCAGGTCAAAGGTCGCCCGACGGATCAAGGTGCGGCGATCGGCCTGGGACGAAAAACTCAAGCCTTGAGCTTCCAGGCGGGCCAGCAAAAACGCATCGATCGGAGATTTGACAAGGTCGGGGTGCTTGACGGTCGGCACCGCCGGTTTGCCGATCGGTTGAAACGACCAGAACGCTCGTTCCTCTGGAGTCGGTCCCGCAAGACTTTTGGGATCCGCCGGTTCGGGCCGCGCGGTGCGAGCCCCTTCATCGAGCCATTTGGCAATCGTTTCCTTTTCCTTGGCGCTGAGCTTTTTCGTGCCGGGCGGCATTTCGCCCGATTCGATGCGCTGCCAGAGCAGGCTTTCGTCATGGCGGCCATCGACCACCGCGGGGCCGGAGTCGCCCCCGGTTTTCATGAGGCGAACCAGCCTCAGATCGAGATCGCCCTTGGGTTTGTCTTCCTCGCCGTGACAGGCAAAACAGTGCGTCTTCAGAATCGGGCGCACCTGCCGTTCGAAGGTGGAGGGCTCAGGCGGCGCGGCAAGACTTACGGCGATGCCGCCGCAGTGAAGAAGCAACAACGAAAGAGCGAAGCGTGGAATCCGGGAGAGAGTCATGGCATTCTCGGCGAGGCAATCGCGATCGCAAGCAAGGCGCGGAGGGTTTCAGGACCAGCGCATATACCGGAAAAACCAGAAACAGGGCATCCAGGAATTTCAGGCGGGAAAAAGGCCGGGGTGCACAAACTGGGGCGGGACCAAAGCTGGCGGCAAAAAGGCGGGAATCCTGACCGTCTCGCTCAAGATCAAAGATGATGCTAAATGTTTGCTTCCGTCGAGTCAAGCTTTCGGCCAAAGGAGAGGTGCATGGCGCTCAAGCGATTCGTCCAAGAACTCGACACGCGGCAATCACGATCTGTGCCAAGCGACCGGATCGACGGGGAACCTCTTCTTGATTCTCAAGCGATGGGGAGACAGACCGCTTTTGCGCACGGAATGTGCTTACGTGAACAAGACGAAATGGGACAAGGGCCCCCAAGAAAAATTCATGGAAAAATCCTCTTCGGTTTGTAACACGGAGAGGCTTCCTGTTGTTAGTTTTCATGCGATGGCAGCGGAGATTCATCTGCCTCCTTCGTAAATGGCAAAACCACAACTACTGAAAAGGAACTCTTCGGTTTCTTTGAGGAGTGGCAATATCGATCACTCATGATCGATACGGTTTTGTTCCCGGGCCTCTCTCAAACATGCCGGGGATTTCGCCAGCATTGGTTGCAAAACCAATGCTGGCATTTATTTGTTTTTTGGAGAGGATTGATCCATGTCGATTCCATTCCATTCCGCGCGAAAAGGGTTTACCCTCATCGAATTGCTGGTCGTGATTGCTATCATTGCTGTCTTAATCGGTCTATTGGTACCAGCTGTTCAAAAGGTCCGTGAAGCCGCCAACCGCATGACTTGCTCCAATAATTTGAAGCAAATGGGGTTGGCGTTTCTCAATTACGAAAGCACCAACGGCATGCTTCCCCCCGCGCAGGGGGTGAAAAACTCAGGGCCCCCGAACTACCCCGTCTGGACCGGGAAGAACATTCTGAACTGGTCTTATGCGATTCTTCCTTACCTCGAAGAAGATAACCTCGCCAAGAGTTTCACCTTCTCCGACAACGTCGTGACGCCACCTGTCGCGGCCTATGGCGATCAAACTTCCTTTGTCGCCCAGTCGCCCAAGGTCTTCCGCTGCCCTTCCGATTCTTTTTCCGCCAAGGGCCCCATGGGTCTGAGTTCGCAACCGCAATACCTCTTTGGTTTGGGCACCTACGGCGTCAGCAGCGGCACCGATTCGGCGTGGGTCACCGGAACGCTGCCTGAGAAGAATGACGGCGTCATCCACTTCAACAGCCGCACCCGCATGGGGGATATCCTTGACGGCAGCTCCAACACGATCCTCGCCGGCGAACGCTCCTTCGACGATCCGGGCCTGACCGCCATCGGCATTTCCCAAGACACCCTGCTCTACCATTCGGCGATCTGGCGCAACGGCTATTTACCCTCCTTGAGCTTCCTGCGCGTGCCGCTCGATCAGATTAACTTCCGCATTCCTGCCGGCACGCCAACCACCGGCGCCGCGCGCAACCTGGCCTTCAACAAGCGCCTGATGGGGTATTCGAGCAATCATCCCGGCGGCGCCAACTTGGTCTATGGCGATGGCAGCGTGCGCTACACCAAGGACGCCCTGCCCTTGATCACGCTGCAAGCCCTGGTCACGCGCGCCGGCGGCGAAGTCGCCTCGCAAGATTAGGGGCGAAGTCGCCTCGCAAGATTAGGGGCGAAGTCGTCTCGCAAGATTCATTGGCTCCTTTTCCAGAGAGGTCCACACCATGCTTGCGCGCAAGAGCGCCTTTGCTGGCTCGATGACTTGGTTCTCGCTTCTTGCGATCGGTTGCGGTGGACGGGAATTTGCCGAAGTTGAGGGTCAAATCACCCTCGAGGGCAAACCCCTGGCCGATGTCGAGGTCCTGTTCTTGCCCGACCCCATTAAGGGGAACCGCGGGAACAATGCCTCGGCATTCACCGACACCGAAGGAAACTACAAACTGATGGCGCCGCGCGATCAGCGCACCGGCACCGTGCTGGGACCTCACAGGGTCGCCATCACCGATCTGACCATGGTCGTCGATACGACCGGGGCGGGCGACGTAGGTAAGGCCAACCGGGCCCCGCCGTCGGGCCCTTCGATGCCCGGCACCAAGCCGCGCCGCTTCCCCAAGGAATATGGCGACCCGCTTGATACACCCTTTCAAGAGATCGAAATTGTCTCGGGTAAACAGGTCTGCAATTTCGAACTGAAAAGCACGCTGCCGGCCATGCCGGTGCGGGCGAAGAAAGACAAGAACAAAGACAATAAAGAGAACAAGGAAAACCAGGGGAATCATGAAAGTCATGCGAACGATGGGAACTAAGAGAAGCAATCAAGAAACCCGATCGATTGGGGCTGTTACCTGCCGGGCTGGCAAGAGCCTGGGCCTGGCCGCTTGTCTGCTGGTGCTAGGCTGCGGCGGGCCGGCGGTCGTCCCGGGAGCCGGGTCGATCACCCTGGATGGCGCGCCACTTGGCGGGGTCGAAGTCCAGTTTGTGCCGGATCCCGCCAAGGGGCCGGCGGGCGAATCGGCCACCGGGCAATCCGATGCCCAGGGGAAATTCACCCTCAAATCCCCGCGCCTCGATAAAGAGGGGATTGTGCCGGGATACTACCGGGTCGTCGTCACCGACATTCAAGCGGTGCAAGACCTCACTTCGGTCGCCCCGCAAGGGCCAGGACTTGGCGTCAACGGCGCCCAGATGGGCAAATCGCGGATCCAGCCGATTTATGCCGATCTGAACCGCACCCCGCTGCGCGATATTCAAATCCAACCAGGGGGCACGCCCATCTCTCTGAAACTAAGCGGCGCTCCCGCGGAATAGCGAAAGCCGATTTTCCTCTCTCTTTCACTCTCTGCAACGGCTCGCGGGCCGGACCAGGATCCCTGGGACCGGCCCGCTTCTTTTTTGGTGCCTGAAATGGGTTCCATGAAAAAGCGACTTCGGATCCTGGAGGATGCGAAATCGCCTTAAGAAAGACATTATTTACCGAACGACTTTGATACACCCATTACTGTTTCTTGGGTGGTGCCGAAGCCAGGTAACCTTGAGCTCGCTGGAGCTGGCCTTGCAAGTTCGCCACTTCAACCTCGGCGGCCTTGATCTCGGCCTGGACGGCCGCCAACTCGGCTTGCGCCGCTTTTTCCGCGGCAACCAGTGCCTCAAGCTTCTTGGGAAGCTGCTGAAGCTGAGACTGAGCGCCCGTGACATTCGCATTGGCGTCGGTCACCGCTTTTTCCGCGGCGGCCACCACGGCGGGGCCAAGCTCGCCTTCACGCTTCTTGGCCAGAGCCAGATCGGCCTGGGCCTTCTGATTCAGCTCCCCGGCGCGCTTTTGCGCTTCCGCCGCGGCTTGTTGGCCGGCCGGATCGGCCGGCTTGGCCGCAGCCAGACGCTGGACCACGCCGGTAAGCTCCGCCGCAATTTGTTCCGACGCCTTGCGCGCGGCCACGGCTTGCGCCACCGCCGTTTTGATTTCGGCAAGCTTGGCCATCGCCGCGGCCTGCGCCATCTGCGCCGGCTTGAGCAAGGGGGCCGGATCGGCTTGCAACTTGCGCGCGACCGCCAGTTCCGAGGCAACGCCTTGCAGCTTCTGGGTGACGCCGGGGACCTTCTTCTTCGAAGCCTCAAGCGTCTCCTGCGCCTGCTTGGCCGACTGGCCAAGTTTCACAATCCGCTCCGGCAACGTGTCCGGATTGGAGGTCAATTCGCCAAGCTTCTTGCCGTCCGCGGCCTGCCAGACGATCACATTGCCCGCCCAGTCGCCGCCGATGGCCCGGGCCGAATCATGCGTGAGCACCGCCCGTAGCGCCAGGTCGGGCATGGCATCAAAGGCCTTCTTGAGAGTGCCGTTGCCATCCCAGGTTTTCACCTGGCGGTCGCGGCCCGCC